>ERZ1036420.28-NODE-28-length-239613-cov-46.349598_pt1 | contig 239613 bp, 261 predicted proteins | sample MGYA00514220_ERZ1036420 | MGnify/ENA primary metagenome ERZ1036420 (study PRJEB33795, sample SAMN09464938) | human gut metagenome | host: Homo sapiens | place: USA: Stanford, California | collected 2016-10 | study: EMG produced TPA metagenomics assembly of the...
CAGACCCCTAAATTGACCCCTAAAGTTTAGCCCCCCAAATATTTTGGATACCCGATGAATTACTCTTTTTTTATTTACCAAACCACTATTCACAAGAACGAGAAATGCTATTACGGTGATAAATTAAGCTATGATGCATATTATCCTGTATAAGTATAGGATAGAGCTGCTCATTATATAAATGAGATTTCATGATGCGATATGGAGTATACAATCCAGGATAGGGGCATGGGGAAAAGTAATTTTATCATAAAAAAGTGTGAAAACTGCTTGATGAAAACCAATTATAATAAATAACGAGTTTGCATAACAGAACCTTTAATTCGTACAAATAAGATAATCATCACTCATCATATTGGTATTCTGATATCCTGAGGATGGAAGGAGGGAGTAGAATGGCGATTACAAAGAACCAATCAGGAACGTATGCTGCTGTTGATATTCATTATAATCGGCCTGCCTGTGCACCGCATCAGAATGTTATCAATTATCTCGATCATCTGCATATCATGGTGATTCACAAAAGCTTAACGGCTTATCTGGGCTGTGGCTATTCACGCGTTCTTGTTGGACCGCTGGGAAATGATGAGATGTCAGATTTCCTCAGTGTCACTCCACAGAACAAGTATGAAATTGCATATACTATGTATTTGAAAAAAACAAATACAACAGCTGATGCAAATTCCGTTATGCTGGATGATATGTATTGCATCGGTACATATCAGGGATCAGAGAAAATGAGCAACTATCTTGTTTTCTGTGATGAGTGGCCTCAGGATGCTGATGTTCGTGAGACACTTTTGAGTTTTAAAATTCCGGAAGGAATGTAAGCGTAAGCATGATCCTGTTCAATATATTTTCGGATAGGATTATTTTGCACATGCGGGAATAATGCACACATGTAAAGAAACTGATTACGAAAAGCAGAGCTTTCTTCAATAAAATCAGTATGAATGTAACATAAAGGAGAAGATAAAATGCAAGCACATCAAAAAAGCATAAAAGACGGAATACAGAATATTCTGTTTCCTGTGGAACACATGAATATCACGCAGGGTAATAACGGATCATACTCACATCAGGGAGTTAATGCGCTTGATTTAGCAGGCTATAAAGGTGGATGCAGTCCTTTATATGCTCCCTTTGATGTAGTCTGTGTCGGCGTTGATGGACCGGATCTGGGAAATGCAGTATTCTGGCAGTCTCAGAACGAGGTTCGATTTGCGGATGGAACAATAGACTATGCTACGATTATGATTATACACGACAACAATCTTGACGGTATCAGAGCTGGTGTAAAATATAGCCAGGGCACACAGATAGCGAATGCGGGAACTGCAGGCAGAGCTACAGGAAATCATAATCATTTTGAAATTGCAAAGGGAAAATTTACACATAAATATGACCTGAATCAAAAAACCAAGGTGTATCATTTGCCGAATTCCATCAGTGCGGATAAATGCTGTTTCGTAGATAAAACAGATATAATAAATGGCAATAATATGAAGTGGAAACATCTTTAGTTCACAACCAAAAAGAGGAGCCGATTCTATCTTGGAACCGGTTCTTTTATAATAAGCAAATTGCAGTATTTGTTATTATATTCGCATGACATGTAGATCCGAAGCACCAAGATGCAGAAATATATTACAGTATGTACAGGATGAATCAGTTATGCGCATACTTATGATTCCTTATAAAGAAAAGGAGTGTAAAACACAATGGCAAATGATTTAATTTTAAAGGTTGAAAAGGATCATACAATTTCTATGGACTGTGGTGGAATTAGAGAGACATACAGCCTGAAAGAAGCCCCGGATGCATCCTCTACACTAGTGGTGACAGAGAAAAAGAATATACTTCACAAAATGGATTTGGACACCGTACTCAAGAATCTTGATAATTCTGTAGATTTGCTAAATGTTGCATATCATGCGGTGTATGGCTTTGATGTACAAACGCAGATATGGGATCTGCAGAAAACATTGATGGATTTAAACGATAAGGGAATCAATGTGATTGACGATTTCGCAAGACAGTCCTCTGCTGTTATTCATGATTTGATTGGTTTCTTTGATTGGCTGACTAAGGGTGCGGAAAAGGTTGCAATCAAGAAATTGGAACGCTTTTCTGTAATTGCAGGTACAATGAGCAGACAGGCGGAGCAGCTGGCAAAGGACTATCAGAAAATGGCGGGGGATACTTCAGAAACCTTAAAAAACACTATTGACGAAAACAATCGCCAGTATGCACATCAGGATCAGATACAGAAGGAGATGGCGGATTTTCAAAGTGAGCAGGAAGCGGCGGATATTGCCCAACAGGAAATTAAGAAACGTCTGACCAGGCTGCAGACCGAATATGAGAAGCTTAGCAAGGCAGAGCTGGATGCTGAAAAGCATCAGCGTACAATGGACATCATGGGCGCTGTATTCTCATTTCTTGGCAGTGCTGCTTCTGTAGCAGCTGATGTGGCAGGGAAATCAGGTTCTACAGAAAGCTCAACTGAGGATAAGGAAAAGCTTGACACTGCACAAAAAGAAGCAAATGCCGCAAAGGATAGACTCGAAAGTCTGAAGAAAGAGAAAGAGGAACTTGTTAAAGCTCTTGAAACAGCGGATAATGATGAAAAAAGGGAAAGCATCAGGTCTGACATCCGTGCTAAGGATATTGAAATTACGGAAGCAGAAAAGCAGGTTAACAAAAAATCAAGTGCGCTTAAGAGCATTAGTGCAGCTTTACATGGTGTTTCTTCACAAATTGCCGAGCAGTCACAGAAGGAAAGCAGCGTACAGGAAAACCGCAGCAAGAGATTAACGGAAATCAATGCTGAGCTGATTCGTTTGGAAGAGGAACAGACAAAGCAATTAGCCAATCTTGCCAAATATACAAATCGACTGAAGACGATGGTAATTGAAAAAAACAGTGTGGAAGCAGCTGTTCGTTCCCTGATAGTTGCTGTATCCTGTTTAAAAAATGTTGTTGTTGCTGTTATGGACATCGCTTTATTCTGGACATCCATGGAAAAATGCTGCAAGGCTCTTGCCACATCTGATTTAAAGGATACGATTCAAGATCTTCAGGAAATTGACAAAGAAGAACGCATTGAATTTTATTACACAGACAGTGTTATGATCCCATTACTGACGTATATGGTACAGTGGGCAGCTGTAAAAAGCATTTCCACAGACTTTATCAATGGTGCTGAAAATACAAGATTCCGTTTAAACGAGACAATTACAAAAGCAGATAAGGCTGAAATGAGCAGAGAACAGCACTGGGATCTGGCTTCTAAAACAGCTGGTAATGTTGCAAATAACCTGAATCGGCAGGTTGCAGAAAGCAATAAAAAAATCAGTACACTGAAAGGCTAGCTTATGGAAAATAAAGATAATAGCGCAGATAAAAACATGAAAAAGACGGATTCAGCTAATCTGCAGCTGACAAAAATCATGGAACAGATTTTACAGATGCTGCAAAAAAACTCCATTCATATGGATCTTAGTGATGAGGATATAGCCAGGCTGGAACGGCAGGAACAGAGCATTTTGGATTCTCTTGAGCAGATCAGAATCCAGGCCGATGAAAACCGAAATAGGGTCCATCGGATATTCGATGAAAAAAAAGTGCTATGTGACCAATTGAATGCAAATCTATCTGCTCTGTATGTACATATGGAAATATTGAAACAGAAAACTCATGAGCAGGAGAGCATATATGAAGGCAGAAAGAATTTATATGATGCATATAATGCTTCCTATATAAGCAAACAAGAAGCATACAGCAAAGCACAGGAAAAACTCGAAAGCGCCAGAAGAAAAGCAGAGAAACAAAATGAGCTGTTAAAAAGATGGTTCTGGGTACCCGGATATGGAGCTTATCTGGCTTTTGACAAGCTGCTGAATGACCAGGAAGCAGACACAGATGCAGCCTATCGGGAATATTGTGCCTCCAAAGAAAGACTGGCAGCAATCAGTCGTGATTTGGAATCCGCAAAGTATGATTATCAATGTAGTCAAACAGAAAAAAATAATGTACAAAAGTCATATGATGATAAGGTAGATGAAATTAAAAAAGTACAGGGCCAGCTTCACCAGATGAAAGAAGAGATGGTACACTGGGAGCTGATTCTCAGTGAAGTGAATGCATTGTATAACAAAATAAAAAATGCAAGTCTGGGACCTGATGAAATCATCGCGATGCAAGCCGAACTTATACAGCTTCAGCAATTATGAAGAAATTCATTCTATTTATTCTGATCATAAGCTGCTTTGGCTGTGAGAGTGCTTCGCAGAAAACATCCTGTGACTATGAGCTTGTTTTTGATCAGGCACTCGGATATGGTATCAATGAACACGATGGCACACCTGCTGCGATTTCAACACATGTGGCAAAGCGTGACAGCATCCTGCTCGCAAAATCTAAGGACTCCTGTTTCGATCAAAGCTTGCAAAAGGCTGCCAGAGCCACTCTGGACAATTCAGATACAAAGCTTGATTATCACCCGGAGGAAACAAACAAAGATGAGATCCTGTTTTATATTCCACATACAGATATTCAACAGGGGGATATGCAGTTTGAGGTACAGATAGGGGATACCCGCAAAAAAGAGAGTGTTAATACAACCGTTATACCAGTGAAGAAATTCCTGATTGTACCGCTTCTGACATCTAAGAAAAATAAGGAGCTTTCCGTCACGAATACCCAAATGCAAGCCTGGCATAATGAGATATTAAAAAGGCTTCCCTTATCCCGGAACGGATTGCAGCTGATACTGCATGATTCTTTGGATATAAGAGGGGATGTGTATGATCTGGACACATGGTTTGGCAGACTTCGTACCTGGAATCTGTTAAAGCATTTAAAGAATGAATTTGAATGCGACGGTGTTATCGGTCTGTCTCCGGCAAAAATGGATTTGAATGATCAAAAGGACGCTTTAAGCGGCTTTACGTTTGGTGCAGATACGACTGTTATACTTGAAAACGGTGATGAAACAGCAATAACGATGGTACATGAAATTTCACACTTTTATCAAGTTGGCGATGAGTATGCTGGCGGTCAGTTGAATCCGGAGGTAAACATTCCGCCATATGGAATGAAGGGTACGGATATGCTTCATCCGGGTACTGCTGCAAGCGGGTTAAATCCATATATTCATGGTGGGAAAAATGATGAAAAGCAGGGGAGTGGTACACTGATAACATCAAGTCAGATACCCTATGATAGTGTCGAACATAAACTGATCCGGCACGATATGACAAGCTATATGGGGAAAGACGGCTATGCTATGCAGGAATACTGGACAACCGGAATGATTTGGAAGCATTTGATACAGGAATGGAGAATTACAGAATGACAGAAAAAAGTAAAAGACTAAAGCAGCTGTTGAAGGTTATTGAAGATAATGAAAAGAACTTAACGGATACTGAAAGAATGAATTATCAAAATTTAAAAATTCTGCATATTGGTATGCAAAGCAAACTCTATAAAATTATGCTGACATGGGACTTTGGATGGAATGCATTGCAGAAGAATCAGTATACAGATCTCCAAGAGTCTTTAGATGATGATGCTGATTTTTATAAACAGGCATTGAAATCTTGGATGAGTCTAAAGCCGGTTCCGAAAATCCCGCAGATAGAGGAATTTGTTGATATTTATGAGCAGTGGCTGATTGAAATGCTGCATCATGATATACAGGATGCTTTTCATAATATGATAAATGATCCCGATAAGGAAAGCCTGCGCAGACTGATAACAGATTATCGGGATAAGCTTCAGCATATCTATATAGATGAAGAAAGCTGAATAATAAACAACAGGATGCTTGTGTCCTATGCTAGGGCCTTACTCACTCATATTCAATCATCAGGCTAATTGATTGTGCATAAATACAGATAAGGAGAATTCAACACTATTGTAGAAAAGCAATAGAATTTGAATTCTCCTTTTTACAAACACTCTAACGTAAGAAAAAACCGTATGGTACTATTATCATTTTTTATTCAAATAAATAAGGCAGCAATCTGTTAAACCTGATCTTTTAAAAAAGAACGATATCTGCGATTGACGATTAGACATTCCTCATTATCCAGAGTTATGCTCCGGTGACAGTCTTTTTCAATACGAACAGATTTTATATGAATTGAATTAACCAGAGTGCTCTGATTGATTTGACAGAAGCCACAATTATGCAGCTGCTTTTTTAATTCTGAAAATCGAAGGTAACAGCGATAGACATCTTTTTCTGTATAGATATATACTTTATGATCTATATTCTCTATATAATATATCTCGTGACAGGTGATAAGGTAAAGATTATGCAGTTCATCATATACTTTAATTCGTGAACTGTTTTTCTGTAGATAAAGGATTACATTATAAATATAATTCTTGTTTCTACTGCACGCCCGCAGTATAATTGTGTCTTCTGTAATAGTATTATCAATCTGTATTATAAAATTCATTTGAAATCCCCTCCCATATGTAATCTATCGTAATGATTTTAAACGCGAAATTTCAGAAACAGGCAGGATGTTACCAATCAATCACCATAAGTTACAATATCATGAGGAGTTCAGAAAAACGAATCGTTAATCTGACAGCAATGTAAAAAAAATCGGATTTATATTATCGTGTACATGCTTTCAATGTCCTGCATCCTCTCAGCAAGCTATCAGTAAGGGAGCTTATGTGTGATTAGTGAAATGAGATCAAATTCATAGATATTCGATCGATACACATATTCTTTATTGTGTAATCATACAATCCGGGAAAGCAGTTGAATACGTTAAGATAATGAAAACTGATATTTAGCTTAACCTTAAAGAAAAAAACTGACAGATTATGCTGTCAGTCTTTGCTTATCCCGTTATTCATCGACTGCAAAAGGTGGACGGGTCGGATCGAAATAATCACTGTTCGCTCTTTCATATGCCTGTTTGTTTGCTTTATAGCTGGCTGCTCCTAATTTGGCAATCAATAATTCTGCAGCAGCTTTCATATCGTCTATACCACGCCCTGGCTCTGTAATAGCTTCGCCGTGGACACCGACCTCTGCCATGCCCTTTGGATAATTAAATACAGGATGCCAGTGGATAACGAGTGCTGCATTATTTTTCTGCATGAGTGGCAGCTCCTGCCGTAATAAAACACTGGCATTATCAAGTACGCGGAAGTAAACATGAACGGGAAGCCACGTGTATTGCGATACAAAGGTTCTGGAAATGATATTCCAAAGCGGTGCTTCCAGATTCCATAAAGTAGTAATTGGCATATTGTTTAATAAATTACCGAGAACTGTTTGTTCCAGAGGGCAGCGTCCTTTATCATAAGAGAACGTACTCAGATCAATTCCTCCTGACCATAAGGCGAGCTCACGATTTTCCGAAATTGTTAATAAAGCACGAAGCTTATGTGCAAATTGCTCAAACTCTGGATTGGTGGAGCGTATGACACCACGCAGAAAGCTCATGTAGTTTTCTTTAGCCTTTTCCTGTTTTTTAGCAGTAGAAGCATTTGTGATTTTTTCAGAAAAGTAAATAAAGTTGTCCTGATAAATTGATTTCAACGGCTCCGGAATTGCATACTTTATCAGCAGCGTATTGAACTGTGCAGTGTTTTTGATTGCTTCAGCTTCTTTCTGAGCATCCTTATTCAGCTCTCTTTGATGACGGAACCCATCAATCAGCAGTTTCCATAATGCCTCAGCTTCAGCAGTGGATTTTTTCTCCTTTACCATTGCTTCTGAGAATGTGGCATACGAGGGATGTGTCAGAGGGTCCTGATCCATAATGATAACAGGATCCATATTGGCCATAGCCAGACTTTTTAATATTGTATCTTTAATGTACATAATATGCACCTCCTTATGACAATCATTATAATGATTTCCAGCGATACGTGTACAACGTATATGATAATGTCCCAATCGAGGTTAGGATTATACAAAAATTAGGATAAGCTTACTTGTTTTTCAATCGATCAATCATGTGTGTTGTGACTGATTCAGGATAAAAAATTTAATCGGTTACGATACGATTATTTTTTCTGTTTCAAAAAGTTAAGCATCACAGTGTTATATGATGAAGCAGTTAATTCTGATGGATGCAAGCCGGAGACAACCAAGATACAGGGAAGTATATGCAATAAAGGAATTTGATCGATTTTCATAGTATGGCAGTAGCTAAACGGGAAACACATTCCTGCAAATGAAAGTGGAGCCGAAATAGACGTAGGATCCTGCTTGATGCTTTACCTAATGCTAACTATGTTATACAGACACTGTTGCCACCATTTCAACAGTGTCTTTGAAATCAACACTATATAGTGTTGAAACCGCTTTAGTGTTTGAGTTAGAATGGAAACATTGCGCAGTGTCAAAAATATAGGACTCTGATGACACAGTGCAATGTGAATTTCTATAATGGTATCGTAAACAAGCGGTACCGAAAAAGTGAGGTGCTTTCATGAATATCACAACATCAAAATTACAGATTCTGGAATATCTGCAGAAAATTACCCGGGGCTTGCGCATGAATGAGCTGGGCGGTTTTACAACAATCAGTATCAGTAGTGCTTTAAACATCTCCCGCTCCTTAACATCCCAGTATCTCAATGAGCTGGTGAAGGATGAGCGTATCATAAAGATCAGTACGCGTCCCGTCTATTATATGGATCGCAGTGTGCTGGAACGCAAGTATCAGCTGGAATTAAAAAGCTGTGAATATCTGAGTCTGGGTGAGCTTATGAAGGAGCTGCACCGGAACAGTCCCAAGCTGCAGGATTTTCAAAAAGCAATCGGCTGTGACGGCAGCCTGCAATACCCGATTGCACAGCTGAAAACCGCCCTCTCCTATCCGCAGGGAGGATTACCTGTCATTCTCCATGGGGAAATGGGATGTGGAAAATCCTATCTGGTACGACTCACACATGAATACTGTCTGAATCACATGACCTCCACGAGAAAAGAAATACCGCTGCTTCGCAAAAAGGCATTTCGCGGTGAGGATAAAGGCAGGCAGATGGAGGAGCTGTTTGGAAAAGGTGCCGCAGATGGGAAAGCGGCAGAGCGGGGACTGCTGGAGGAGGCGGATGAAGGCATCCTCTGTATAGAGGACGCCAGTCATCTGAGTGAGGAATGTCAGGAAAAGCTGGCCGACTATTTAAGCAGAAATAAATTTACGAGAATGCAGGATGATCAGGCACAGATTGAATCCCGTGTCCATCTGATTCTCTCCACCAGTGAAGATCCGCATACGGCTTTCTGTCATAGCCTGCTGCTCAGCATTCCTGTTATCTGTTCCATCCCATCCTTTCAGGAACGCAACGAGGAGGAGCGTCTGGAATTCGTTATTAAATTTTTTCAGGAAGAACAGGCACGTCTGGAACGCACGATTTATATATCAAAGCGTCTTCAGCATTTCCTGATGAGCTGCCATTTTGAAAGCAATATCGATGAACTGCGAAGATGTATCCGTACCATATGTGCCAATGCATTTGCGGACTGTGTATCAAACCAGCGCATGGACATCTGCCTGTATCACCTGCCTGTTCAGCTGCTCGATCATCTTAAGGTGGAAAAAAACAGCAGGGACAGTGATTCTCTGATTCGCATAGACGCAGTGGAGAAAAACGCAGCCGGCAGTAAAATCCTCATCATGTGGGAACAGCTGCTGCAGGCATTTGAAGAAACCTGCATGGATACACATGCCTTTACCAGCTTTCTGGAACAGGGGCAGAAGGCCTTGCGCTACTACTATGATATCCTTGTTTTTCAGGAAACGTACTATGACGGCCGACTGGAGGCTATGGAGAAAATAGTCATCGGTGTGCTGAACAGCGTGAAGCTCATGAAAAATATCAACCTGCCGATCAACTGTGCCTATGTACTGGCGAGAATGCTCGTCTCTGCGCAGAAAAACACCTCCTCCCTGCATCAGTGGGAACAGGATCACCAGAAGGAAATACAGCGCTGTCTAAAGAAAATGGCAGAGAATATGAGCAATGAATATATTCTGACGGAATCCATTGCCAGACAGCTGCATTCCAATATCAACATGCGCCTGTCGGAAATGAACCGTATCTTTCTGATGCTGAATATCAACTTCTACAATCGTGACATCCGCTCTCAGGATACCGTGGGTATCATATTGAGTCACGGGTACTCGACCGCAAGCTCTATTGCCGATGCCGCAAATTCGCTGCTGAACTCCTATACGTTTGAAGCTATCGATATGCCGCTGAATACACCGGTACAGGAAATCAGCGGCAAGCTGAACGATTTCATTGAAGAAAATCCGCATCTGAAAAACATTATCCTACTTGTCGATATGGGGTCACTGGAGGGAATCGGCGAGGTGATTGCAGACAGTGTGAATGTCGGTGTGATCAATAATATTTCCACCTCACTTGCTCTGAATATCGGTATGAAGATACAGCAGCACTACGAATTGGAGAATCTGCTGGAAACGGCCTGTGCAGAAAATCAATGCAATTACAAGGTACTCTCAGAGGCGAAGAAGGAAAAAGCAATCGTATTCACAAATGATGCCGGTATGGTCATTTCAGAAAAGCTGTGCCGATTATTCAAAAACAGTCTGCCGCGTCCCATTGATTTGAAAATGATTTCCTATGAATATGATGAGCTGATGAAAAATAAGGCAGAGGACATTTTATTTCACAGATATGATGTGGTGTTGATGATCAAGCCGTATTCGCTGAAGCTAAAAAAGGTCAATAGTGTGACGCTGGAGGATATCATGAATTTCGAACATATCGAACAGCTGAATCAGGTATTTCGGCCATATCTGAAGGAAGAGGAAATTGAAGAATTTGACCGTCAGCTGTTGAAAAATTTCTCCATGCAGTCAGTCATGGAAAATATCACGATTCTGAATGCAGATAAGCTGCTGGATTATGTCAGTGACTCCGTCAGTGCGCTTCAGCATACGATGGGTCGTAAGTTTCAAAGCAAGACCATTGTCGGCATTTATATTCATATCTGTTTCCTGGTGGAACGTCTGGTCACAAAAACGGCATTGGAAAAATATACAGACCTGTCATCCTTTGAGAAACAGCATGAGGACTTTATTGCGGATGTCAACCGGAGCTTTGAGGTTATGCTGCAGCACTACCATGTCAAGCTGCCCCTATCGGAAATAGCATATCTCTTTGAATATATAGAAAATGATGTACGAAAGGCGGGAGGAGAAGATGAATTTTAAAGACAGACTCTGTGCGATGAACTGCCATTACCGCTTTTATGAGCTGGAGGATTTCTTTCAATCCGTCCATAAGCTGGGCATGCATTATGTGGAGCTGTGGAGCGGTCCCATGCATTATTATGTGGATGCCCGCCGTCATGACTCGCCGGAACAGCTGAAGAAGCTGTGCGATCGCTATCAGATAACCATCATCGGCATCTGTCCGGAACAGACAAACCCAAAGCCGAACAATATCGCAGTCAAGCAGAAGCATCGTCAGGAAGAGGTACTCAACTATTACCGGCAGATGATTGATATCGCATGTGTGCTGGGGTGTCGCCAGGTTCTGGTGACCAGCGGATGGTGCTATTACAGCGAAGCGGTGGAGGAAGCATGGAATCGTTCCGTCGTTATGATGAAGAGAATCACAGACTATGCAAAACAGCGAAATGTGATTCTGGCTCTGGAAGCTCTGCAGCCGGAGGAATCGCGTCTTGTGAATACAATTCAGGACATCAGGCGATATCGAAACGAGGTTGGAAGCAGCTGTCTCAAGGTGTGTATCGATTTTGGGGCAATGGCACGTATGGGACATACACCCCGGGAATACTTCGAGGCCTTCGGCAGCGATATTGTCCATATTCACTTTGTGGATGGGAATCCGACCGGTCATCTGGCCTGGGGGGATGGTAGCCGTGATCTGAAAACGGATCTTGCTGTCCTTGAGGAATATGGCTATCAGGGATATCTGTCACTGGAGACGGCAACCCAAAGGTATTATGAAAAACCATGGTCTGCGGAAATGAAAACGCTGAAAAGCTTTGAGGAGTGAAAGGAGGGAGAATATGGAACGACATTATATACTCGCAAGTCATGGGATGTTCTCACAGGGGATTTATGATTCCATCCGCATTATTCTGGGAGAGAAGAAGCATGTGCATCTTATAACCGCTTATGTGAAAGACGGGCAGGATATTTCAGATCTGATTAAAGAGACTATGAAGAAAATCCCGACAGATGCGGAAATCATTGCCTGTACGGATCTGTTCGGGGGAAGTGTAAACAATGAACTGATGAAATATATCGGGAAGAAGCATTTCCATTTGTTAACCGGAATGAATCTGCCGATGCTGATGAATCTGTTTCTGTTTTCCGATGAGGATGCGGATAAGCTGATTCGCCGTCTGTTCACAGAAGCAAAAACGGGGATCATGTACTGCAATGAAACCGTCAAAGGTATTTCGTCGCAGGAGGATGAATTTTAAATACTGCAACCTAAAAAGAACAATCGCAAAGCACAAAAGAGTAACCACATGCTGTAAAGAAGACATACAGATGCACGAAGAGCGTGGGGTGTAAGAAACGATAGCTGAACTGCTTTATTCTACATGTGAGTAAGCGCAAAAAGCGCAAAGGAAAGGGTGTCAAATATGATCAAATTATGCAGAGTGGACCATCGTCTGCTGCATGGACAGGTTGCATTTTCCTGGACCAATGAATTGAGTGCTGACTGCATTCTGATTGCCAATGATGCAGTGGTACATGACGAGGTTTTCAAAACGACCATGAAGCTGGCAAAGCCCTCCGGGGTCAAGCTGGTCATTAAAAATCTGGAGGATTCCATAAAGGCAATCAATAGCGGAGTCACCGATAAGTACCGACTGCTGGTGGTCGTAAAGACCATTCATGATGCCAATGTGCTGAGTGCAGGCTGTCCGGCTGTTCACAGTCTCAATCTGGGCGGAACGATTCGAAGGGAAGGCTGTCGTCAAATCAGCAAGGCGATTTTCATCAGTGATAGGGATGAGGCGGAATTAAAGGAGCTGCAGCAGCGCGGCGTGTCTGTATTCATCCAGCAGCTGCCGGCAGAATCTCCAATAGCACTGGAGCATGTACTGCATCAATAAGGTCCGCTTCCCGCAACCGTGCGGGTCAAATATACAGGAATTTAATTCCTGAAACATGCATGAAAATGCAAAAGAGGAGGAAATCATGGTACAAGCATGCTTAATCGGATTGATTGCAAGTCTGGGTGTCTTCGGCGATCAGCTGGGCTCCCTGTATATCAATCGACCAATTATTCTTGCACCGCTGGTTGGCCTGGTGCTGGGAAATCTGCATCAGGGACTGATTATCGGCGCAAGTCTGGAATTATTCTTTATGGGGGCTGTCAGTATTGGGGCTTATGTTCCACCGGATACGATTGTCGGCGGTGTTCTGGCCACTGCATTTGCAATTTCCATGGGGAAGGGTATCGAAACGGCGGTTACGCTGGCGATGCCGATCGCCCTGGTGTCACAGGCAATCGGTAACTTCTGCAATGTATTTAATTCCGTGATTCTGCGTTTTACAGACCGTTATGCCATGGAAGGAAAATACGGCGGTGTTGTGGCAACACACTGGCTGATCGGTATGATCACCATTGTACGACGATTCCTGCTTGTGTTCTTTGCTTTCTATCTGGGAAGTGAAGCAGTGGGCAGTATGATCAATGCAATTCCTGCCTATGTGACGGATGGTATGGCTGCGGCAGCCGGATTACTTCCCGCATTGGGGTTTGCAATGCTGATGCGCATGACGGTAAACAGGCAGAATGTTCCCTACTATTTTCTGGGATTTGCGCTTGCAGCTTATATGAGTGTACCTGTATTAGGCGTGGCAATTCTGGGTGTGATTCTGATTGTTGTCAAATTCGATTTTATGAATCTGAAGGGAGCCGCAGCTGGAGAAGCTGGTATGGAGGTGAGCGATGATGACTTCTAAATCCGATAAGAGCATTCAGAAAGCGGATATCACCAGAATGGCATTTAACCAGGGCTCTTTGGGAATGGAGTTTTCCTGGAACTATGAACGGCAGATGCACATCGCCTTTGCCATGATGATGAATAAAATTTTGAAAAAGGTATATGCAGAAGATGAGGAAGGCTACAGGGATGCACTGACCCGCCATGTCGAGTTCTTTAATATCACACCGCAGCTTGCTCCGTTCGTTGGCGGCATTGTGGCATCCATGGAGGAAATGAAATCACGTGGCGAGGTGGACGGAGAGGCGATTTCCAGTATCAAGACGGCACTGATGGGGCCGCTGAGCGGAATCGGTGACTCTGTATTTGTCGGCTGTCTGCGGGTAATTGCTGTTGGTATCGGTATTTCACTGGCACAGAACGGAAATATGTTTGGACCGATCGTGTATTTTCTGATGTATAACATTCCTGCGTTTATCATCCGCTATTTCGGCGCGCATTTCGGCTATAGCATCGGCTTCAAGTATCTGCAGAGAATGCAGGCCAACGGTATGATGGATAAGCTGCTTGCGGCAGCGAGTATTCTTGGTGTTATGGTTATTGGCTGTATGTCAAAGGATATGGTATGGACGACTTTGAATGTCGAGTTGAGTAAGGTCGGTGAAGAGGTCACCACCCTGCAGTCTATTCTGGACGGAATTATGCCCGGGTTGATTGGACTGGGTGGTACATGGATGTATTTCTGGCTATTGAAGAAAAAAGTCAATCCGATCATGTTGATTCTGGGAACGATGGTTCTCGGTATTGCAGGTGCTTATTTCGGTATACTTGCCGGATAAGATAAATGATTTACAAATAAGAGGAGGACATGAACATGTTATTGAAATTCAATGAAGAATGGGCACGAAGCAGTGTCAATGGTGCACTGGCAATCCGTAAGGATATCAACCGGATCGTGGATGAGATATGTGCACAGGGATATCGCAATATCTGCTGGCTGGGTATCGGGGGGACCTGGGCGAGCGGTATGCAGGCGGCGGTTCATATGAAGGAACAATCAGAAATCGAAACCTGGGCGGAAAATGCTTCCGAGTACAATACGACGGGGAATAAGCGTGTGGGTGAGGGCACTGTCGTAATTACCTCATCCGTTACCGGCAGCACAGTGGAAGTGGTAGAGGCTGTAAAGCGTATGCAGGCAGCCGGGGCAAAGGTGATTGGATTTATTGACATTGATACGACCGAGCTTGCAAAGCTGGTGGATTATGAAATAGCGTATCCGGTGAATGAACAGCTGAAGTTCTTTATGGTTGCGGATCGATTCATGCAGAACAACGGAGAGTTCTCGGATTGTGATGCTATGTATGCGGAATTTGAAGCACATCTGGCACAGGCGCTGATTGATGTGGAAAAGAAGGCTGATGCATTCGGACAGGAATTTGCAAAAAAACACTGGAATGATCCAATCCATTATTTTGTGGGGGCAGGAAACCAGTGGGGCGCAACGTATTCCTATGCAATGTGCTATTGGGAGGAACAGCTGTGGATCAAGACGAAGTCCATCACATCCGGGGAGTTCTTTCATGGTATGTTTGAAATCATCACAAAGGAAACACCGGTTACCGTGTTCATAGGAGAAGATGCACAGCGTCCGCTGTCTGAAAGAGTCGCGAAATTCCTGCCAAGAATCTGTGAGAATTATACGATTATCGATACAAAGGATTATGAGCTGATGGGAATCAGTGAAGGGTACAGAAAGCACATTTCACACCTGGTGATGCATGCCGTAAATAACCGGATCGATGCGTATATGGAAAGAGAAACAAGGCATCCAATGGATATTCGCCGGTATTACAGACGTCTGGATTATTAGTTGTGAAGCAGCGTTAGAAAAATCAAACTGTCAGGAAAACAGGCCATGGTGTTAGGACAGCACTTTCGTCATGGTCTTTTTTTAGTTAAAGCGATAGAAAAGCTTTTGGTGAGTTATATAAAAGCATAGAAAACGGTTAAATTGATATACTGAAGGTGATTAGTTTTGTGAAATCCTTATTTTTTTTCTTGTTTCTCCGCTATCAGTAATGGATTATGCTATAATAGGACATGGATAAACTAAGGGAGGAACCGTACATGAAAATCTTAGTAACTGGTGGTACCGGATTCATTGGAAGCCACACATGCGTTGAATTAATAGAAGCTGGTAATGAAGTAGTGATAATCGATAACCTGTATAACTCACAGGCTGATGTTGTTGATAAGATTGAGAATATTACAGGAAAGCGTGTTGCGTTTTATGAGGCAGATTGCTGTGATGAGGCAACACTGGAGAAAATATTCAGTGAGCATAAAATTGATGCAGCTATTCATTTTGCCGGGTATAAAGCGGTAGGAGAGTCAGTACAGAAACCGATTATGTATTATCAGAATAATCTGATGTCGCTACTTGCATTGTGTAAGGTAATGGGAAAGCATAACTGCAAGCGCATTGTTTTCTCATCAAGTGCCACCGTATATGGAAACCCTGCAAGTGTACCTATCTTTGAAGATTTCCCGTTGGGACCTACTACGAATCCGTATGGTACGACAAAATTGATGATTGAACAGATTTTAAAAGATTTATACATTTCAGATAATGAGTGGAATATTGCTTTGCTGCGCTATTTCAATCCAATCGGAGCACACAAGAGTGGTCTGTTGGGAGAAAGTCCGAATGATATCCCGAATAACCTGATGCCGTATATCGTTAAGGTTGCCAATAAGGAGTTGCCTTATCTGCATGTTTATGGAAATGATTATGATACACCGGATGGTACGGGTGTACGTGATTATATTCATGTAGTAGACCTTGCAAAGGGACATGTGAATGCTGTGAATAAGGTTATGGAACCAATTGGTGTTGATGCGTATAATCTCGGTACTGGTATAGGATATAGTGTACTGGATGTTGTTAATACATTTGCAAAGGTTAATAATATCGAGGTTCCTTATCAGATTGATCCTAGACGTCCTGGGGATATTGCACAATGCTATGCCAGCACAGAAAAAGCGCTGAAGGAGCTTGGTTGGAAAGCAGAAAGAGGACTGGAAGAAATGTGTGCAGATGCATGGCATTTCTTACAGGTGGAAAAAGAAGCAAATTAATAGTTTGCAATTCTACAAAACAGATAAAAAACAAATGGAAATGCTTCAGCACTATCGAATAAATAACGAATAAGTTAGAAAAGACAGAATGAAAAAAATTCTGTTTTTTTAGGACTTTTACCACTTTCATACGTATAGAACTATGGAGGTGATACTATGCAATGCCTGCGTTGCGGAAATACAGAGAAACGTTACTTTTATAAAGATGCCAAGGGCTGGTACTGTCGAAAATGCATCATGTTTGGAAGAATTGGGGTAGGAGAGCTGCCGGAAAGGAAAAACGTATGTAGAAAACCCATTCATACAGCATATCAGCTGAAATATCCACTGACTCCTGCACAGAAACGGTGTGCTTCAGAAATAGTAATGTACCTGAATCATCACCAGGATGTGCTGGTATATGCAGCCTGTGGTGCCGGAAAAACGGAGCTTGTCATGGAGGCGATTAAGCAAAGCCTTGTGAAAGGCAGCAGGGTGGGCTTTGCCATCAGCCGTCGTCAGGTTGTTCTGGAAATACGGGAGCGCATGCAGGATGCGTTTAAAAATCTAAATGTGATCGCGGTTTGTGAGGGCTATACTGAGGTCACAGAGGGTGATCTCATCATATGCACAATGCACCAGCTGTATCGCTATCATGCGGTGTTTGATCTGTTGATCATGGATGAGGTGGATGCATTTCCTTATCGTGGCAATGCTGTGCTGAAGCAGATTGCAATACATGCCTGTATCGGGAGCCGTCTGTATTTGACCGCTACACCGGATGAAGAAATGCTGTCAGATGTAAAGCAGGGAAAACTGCAGATGGTCGAGCTGTTTCAAAGACCGCACGGCTATCCTTTGATCGTACCCGATGTGAAAGCAGCCTTGCCTTCCATACAGCTGTATCAGCTTATCCGATTTTTAAAGCGTCAGAAAAAGGAAGCCGCACAGACCCTGGTCTTTGTACCGACGATAGCTCTGGCAGAGCAGATGAGCAGATGGCTGCGTATTGTGTTTCGCTGTACTTCCTTTACTTCAAAAACGAAGGATAAGGAAAAAATCCTTAAAAGATTTCATGAAAAGCGCTACGAATGTCTGATTGCGACAACCGTTCTGGAAAGAGGAATCACCATCAAGGGTGTACATGTTGTGATTTATCATGCTGATCATCCGGTATTCAATGAAGCGAGCCTGATTCAGATGATTGGCCGTGTTGGACGTAATATTGAAATGCCGACAGGGAAAGGTTTGTTTCTGTGCACAAGAAAAACAAGAGATATCGAGCGCTGCATACAGGCATTACAGAGGATGAACAGGGGGGATTCAAAATGAAGGAAGAATGGTGCCGACTATGTATGGAGGAGATAATAAATCAGCAAAGTCTTTTTGAATTCCTGCGTCAGGATTCCCTTTTGTGCGGAGCCTGCCGTCATGAGTTAGCCGTTTTGAATAAGACAGTAAAGCTGAATGGCATAAAGCTGCATATCGCATATGTATATAATGATTTTCTGGAAAATATGATATTTCAATATAAGGAAGGTCTGGATACAGCTCTAAGAGACGTGTTTTTCCATGACATCATGAAAAAAATCAATGCTAAATTTCGACACTACACGATCGTTCTTCTCCCTTCGAGCGAAGAAAAAACCATTGAACGCGGCTTTCATCCGGTAAAGGACATGCTACATGCCTGCCGTTTAAAGACCATTGAACCATTTTATAAGACCTGCAATCACAAGCAGTCCCTGCAAAGCTTTGAAAACCGCAGTAATATTTCCCAGGTAATAAAAATGAAACCGAATATCGTTCTTCCAAAAACCAGACTGTTGCTGGTTGATGATGTTGTTACAAGTGGAAATACATTACTTTGTGCATATGATCTTCTTCAAAAGCATAGGTATAAGATAGAGGCACTGGCGCTTTGTGCGAATCCCCGATTTGTCGAATCCTGCGAAAAAAAAGATTTGAAAAGAAAAGGGATGTTCTCTATACTTTGACATAGATACAGGAAGGTGAAGTCAGAAATGAAAGGCAAAGTAAAATGGTTTAATGCTGAGAAGGGCTATGGATTTATCAATGGAGAAGATGGAAAGGATATTTTCGTACATTATTCTCATATCCAACAGGAAGGATACAAGTCCCTGGAGGAAGGTCAGGAAGTAACATTTGATACGGTGGATTCCGATAAGGGACTGCAGGCCAGAAATGTAGAAAAAGCATAAATGGCGCAAAGAAAAGGATCAGGAGCTCTCCGGATCCTTTTCCTGTTTTCTGGCAAATAGATATTCGAATGTAGTGTTTAAACTATGGTTTTTAACAGATAAAAACCTATAATACATTACAAAGCACATGTCTTATGAATGAAAAATATTTCTCTATATATGTAATTTTTATACATAAATGAAAAACTGTTTAAAAATAAGAAACATATTACAAAAACATGATAGTTTTTTCAAAAAGTTCACAATTTTTTGATTGATTTTCACTCGTAAACTGTCTATAATGATGTTATGCAATAGATCAAGCATAGAAAGGTATAGGTTTTGAAGCAATGCGAGGAAAAGTAAAAATGTTTAACCAGGAAAAGGGATACGGATTCATCACTTTAGAGGATGGAAAAGATGTATTCTTCCACTATTCACAATTGATGATGGAAGGTTTCAAAACAATTGATGCTGATGCAGAAGTTGAATTTGATTTAGTTGAAACTGACCGTGGACTGCAGGCTCACAACATCGTTAAAGCGTAAAAAAACAGAATAACCGTGATTCCAATGTATAATGGCTGTCACGGTTATTTTTTTATGATAAAAATAGGGAGATGACAGCCACCGGAGATATATGTTCAACATACTCTGAAATGACCATGAAAATTTGTGATGGTTATGAAAAGAGGTGAGAATCATGTTATATGATGAGAATGAATATTATGACAGCTGTGATTGCTGTTGTGATTGTTGCTGTGAGGGCCCACGTGGTCCCAGAGGATTTCGTGGTGCTACAGGAAGTATCGGTCCAACAGGGCCAACTGGTATCGGAATCACCGGTCCTACGGGAGCCACAGGAGTAACCGGAAGTACCGGAGCAACGGGCCCAGCGGGTATCGGACCAACCGGCCCGACCGGGGCAACGGGAAATACAGGAAGCACAGGACCAACCGGCCCTGAAGGAAGTGGTGCTGACTGTTTGTGTGTTCAGCAGATGATCAATATATTGTTGCAGATCATTCAGCTCTATCCAAACGATACTGTCGTTGTTGCAATGGAAAGTGGTAACAATGCCAGTGGCCGTGCCGGTTCCCTGCTGCCATCACCTGATTATGGACTGCTGCAGCTCACCAATGCACAGGGCGTACCTCAAGAGGCCGTGTCGATCTGCCGCATTGCGTCTGTGCGAATTACGAGCGCAGTATATAATGAAGCTATTACGTATCTTCCTGCACCTGTACCTGCTCCAACCGGATGCAGCGCTGCCTGCGAAAATGCTGTACGCTCATACCTTCCAGTCGGAACTCCGGGTGTTGACATTAACGCCGGCGGTCAGACGGTGGGACAGGGAACTGTGATAAGAAATGAATTTGCAATGGTGGTACTGGTGGGCCCAAACAACAGCGATCCGACATTTGTATCAGCATGTAAGGCAGAAATCATTACGAAATAAAAGGAATAGGAAGGGGACAGAAATCCTGGCTTGTTTGGGAATGTCCTCTTTTTCCTATCCTGGTTTTTATTCAAACAGAATCCTTTCCAGAGTTGAAATTGACACGTAAAATTATTGAGGAGGCTTACGTAAACGAAAACGCAGACAGGTTGTTCACACAAATGTTATGGAAAAAAGAAACAAAATGTAAATTCTTCTGAAATTGTCTGTATCCGGTGTTATTGAAACACACTTTGTGTTACAATAGATAAGGCTATATGAAGTTTTGAAACAGGCGATATAAACTTATAAAGAAGGTATGGAGGGTCTTGAATGGCTAATTTTATCGAACGTTTATTAAACGGTGAAAAAAAGACATTGCATAATCTGGAAAAGACTGCAGAACAGGTCATGGCACTGGCAAATGACATGGAAGCGTTAAGTGATGATGCATTGAGAGAAAAAACACAGGAGTACAAACATAGATATGAGGAAGGGGAAACCCTTGACAGTCTGCTGATAGAAGCCTTTGCGACATCTCGTGAAGCTGCACGCCGTACGATTGGTGAGTATCCGTACAAGGTTCAGATCATGGGTGCGGTTGCTATGCACCAGGGCGATATTGCAGAGATGAAAACCGGTGAAGGTAAGACTTTGACCTCCACCATGTGCGTTTACCTGAATGCCTTAAGCGGCAAGGGGGTACACGTTGTTACTGTCAACGACTATCTGGCAGGCCGTGATGCGGAATGGATGGGACAGATTTACCGGTTCCTGGGTCTGAGTGTCGGTGTAAACTCCCGCCCGCTGACACCATCTCAGAAGCGTGATGCATTTAACTGTGATATTACATATACCACAAACTCCGAGCTGGGCTTTGATTATCTGCGTGATAATATGGTTACCGATGTGAAGGACCGCGTGCTGCGCGGGTTGCATGTTGCAATCGTCGATGAGGTCGATTCCATTCTGGTCGATGAATCCAGAACGCCGCTGATCATTTCCGGTGGCGCGAAAAAAACAGCAAACCTGTACCTGCAGGCGGATGCATTCGCAAAACGTCTGAAGGGGGATGACTTTGAAATTGATGAAAAAACCCGTCAGATCATGCTGAGTGAAAAGGGTGTAAGTGTCGCAGAGCGTTACTTCAAAATCAAGAATCTGTATGATGTGGATCACACCCAGCTGGTACATCATATAACACAGGCTTTAAAGGCGAACTATATCATGAAAAATGAGGTTGAGTACGTCGTACAGGATGATGAGATCGTCATTGTCGATCAGTTTACCGGGCGTACGATGCCGGGCCGTGCATATTCCGATGGATTGCATCAGGCGATTGAGGCCAAGGAAGGTGTATCCATTAAGGAAGAGACTAGTACCCTTGCAACGATCACCTATCAGAACTTCTTCCGTCTGTATGATAAGCTTGCCGGTATGACCGGTACCGCAAAAACCGAGGAAGAGGAATTCCTGGATATCTATAATATGCGTGTTATTGAAATTCCTACAAACAGACCGGTACAGCGTATCGACTATCCGGATGCGATTTTTGCGAACCCGAGACTGAAGTTTGCGGCTCTGGTGAAAGAGGTTAAGGAACTGTATGAAAAGGGGCAGCCGGTACTGGTTGGAACGATTTCCGTTGAAACCAGTGAGCTGGTGCATGAGCTGCTGCGCAAAGAGCGGATTCCTCACGAAGTGCTGAATGCGAAGAACCATGCGCGGGAAGCAGAAATTATCGCCAAGGCAGGTCGCCCGAAATCCGTAACGATCGCAACCAATATGGCAGGGCGTGGTACCGATATCAAGCTTACCGATGAGTCCAGAGCTCTTGGCGGACTGGTCGTTCTGGGCAGTGAGCGTCATGAGTCCAGACGTATTGACAACCAGCTGCGTGGACGTAGCGGACGTCAGGGGGATCCGGGATATTCCCGTTTCTATGTTTCCTTAAAGGATGAGCTGATGATTCGTTTCGGCGGCGATAAATTTGAAAAGCTGTTTGAATCCATGGGAGATGCACAGATTGAATCCAAGATGGTAACAAAATCGATTTCTCAGGCACAGAAACGTGTCGAGGGCTATAACTATGATGTTCGTAAGCAGCTGCTGGATTATGATGATGTATTGCGTAAGCAGCGTGAAATCATGTATGAGCAGCGTAATTTCGTTCTGGAAAATGAGGATGTTCACGGCATCGTTCGTGATATGATAGACCGCGTCATTGACAGTGTGGTGGATGCGAATGTGGATCATACCCGCCATGATGAAAGCGTGGATTATGCAGGTGTTCTGCAGGGACTGGAGCTGCTCGGACTGGAAGAAAAGGATAATCTGAAGCTGGAGGAAATCCAGGGTAAGGAAAAGAATGATGTAACAACATACTGTGCAGAGAAAATCTTCACACTATACGATGATAAAATCAAGGATATCCGTGATGAATTTAAGCAGTTTGAAAAAACCATCGTACTGCGGAACATGGACCGCAACTGGATTGAGCATATTGATATGATGGATAAGCTGAGAAACGGTATTCACCTGCGCTCTTATGCGCAGAACAATCCTTTACAGGCATATATCCAGGAAGGATATGAAATGTTTGAGGAAATGCAGGCACGTATTGCACGTGAGGTTGTATTCTTTGCTTTAAAGGTACAGGTAGAAAGAAAAGTGGAAAACTAATATGGAACTATACGAAATTAAACAGGGGGTGAACACTCATCAGGCAAAGCTTGCGCAGCTTGGTGAGTCACTTTGACTTAGCTGAAAAAAAACATAAGATTCAGGAGCTGACGAGCATGACGCTGCAGGATGATTTCTGGAATGATCCGCAGCATGCGCAAACACTGATTCGTCAGCTGAACGGTATCAAGGACATCGTGGAAAGCTACGAAAAGCTGAACAGTGCGCTGATAGGTCTGGAAGAAACACATGATCTTTTGAAGGAAGATTATGATGATGAAATTTTCGAGCTGTTTGAAGCAGAGTATTTGGAGATGGAAAAGAACTTTGATGATTTTGAAATCAAGATTCTTCTGTCCCATGAATATGATCATTCCAGTGCAATCCTGGAGCTGCATCCGGGAGCCGGTGGAACAGAATCCTGTGACTGGGCGGATATGCTGTATCGCATGTATTCCCGCTGGGCTGAGAAAAAAGGCTTCAAGGTCAGTATGCTGGATTATCTTCCCGGAGATGAGGCAGGGATCAAATCCGTGACCTTCCTTGTGGAGGGTGATATGGCGTATGGGTATCTGAAGGCGGAAAAGGGCGTTCACCGTCTGGTGCGCATATCGCCGTTTGATTCCGGCGGGAGAAGGCATACATCCTTTGCTTCTCTGGATGTTATGCCGCAGTTTAACAACGAAATCGAAATCGAAATCAAACCGGAGGATCTGATTGTGGAGACCAAGCGTGCCAGTGGAGCCGGCGGTCAGCATATCAACAAAACAGATTCCGCTGTCCGCATGGTGCATAAGCCGACCGGATTGGTGGCCACCTGCCAGAATGGTCGAAGCCAGCATGAAAACCGGGAAGAGGCGCTGCGTGTATTGAAAAGTCGTCTGTATCAGAAAATGATTGAGGAGCAGGAAGCCCGACTGGCGGAAATCAAGGGTGAGCAGAAAGCTAATGAGTGGGGTTCACAAATACGTTCCTATGTATTCCATCCGTATTCCATGGTGAAGGATCATAGGACCAGCTGTGAAACCAGTGATGTGCAGGGGGTTATGGATGGCGATCTGGATGCATTTATCTTCGCATATTTAAAAACACAGATTTGATTATTATGTGTAATGTCAAGGAAAGGGGAGCCTCCCCTTTTTATCATTTAATGTGGAGATTACAGAATATGTAAAAATAAAGGAATTGAGATGTTTGTGTGATTATTACGATTTCCTTAAGAATATATGTGAAGGCTTTAAAATATCGTATTTTTAACACATAGTTAATTAAATAATGTTAGTGATTTATAAAAAAATGTGGAAATTAGCTACAGGGATGTTATACTTATATAGAAAAAGAAAGGGGTACTGAATTTGAGAAAACTTTTAGTCACATTGCTGGCAGCCGGTCTTTGCCTGACAGGTGTCCATGCACAAGAAACAGAGAATACAGATGGTACTGTAACCAATACAGATACAAATGAAATTAAGACAGTTACAGCAGATACATATCAGCCGATTGGTGAGATGGAAGGAGCTGAAAATGCTGCCATGGGAGACGGTACGCCACAGCAGCCGCAAACGCAGTATAGAAGCAGATCAGCAAATGCCCGCTTGATTGCACCTGTCTGGGGAATGAACGGAACAACGAAAACCTTTACATATACAAAGAATGGACAAAGCGTTGTTGTTGAAAATCCAAAGCAGGTAGTTGATGTCTCTGAGCATGATGGTAAAATAAACTGGGAAAAATTGAAAAGTGAGGGAATTGACGGCGCAATTCTTAGAATCGGATGGGGTGTCGGATACACAGATGAATATTTTGATTATAATATAAGCGAATGTAAACGTCTGGGAATTCCTTATGGTTTATATCTATACAGCTATGCATATGATGCTAACTTTGCCTATGCGGAAGCGGATAGTACAATTGAACGTCTGCAGGGATATGATTTAACTGATATGTCTTATCCGATTTATTATGATATAGAGGCGTTCAAGGCATATAATCATGATGGAGCAACACGTGTTCCACCAAAGGATGTTAAGACGTATGAAAGTATTATCAAAACATACGTTGATAAAATGAACAGCGCAGGTTATAGTGGAAAAGTGCACGTTTACAGCTATCGCAGTTATTGTCAGAAGCAGCTAAACTCTGCCTATATTTTAGGACTTACTTCATGGATTGCAGAATATGGAAGCTATCTGGCGTTTGATAATCCGTACTATACGGGAGACAGTGGATGGCAGTATACATCGGAAGCTGATTTTGAAGGAATTACTCCAGAAAATGTGGATGTTAGTATGTTTACAAATACCCTGCTGAGTCTGCAGACACAAAGTCCTGCAAATCTGACAGCTACGGTAGAGGGAACAAATATCAAGCTGACTTGGGATAAGGTTCCTTACAATACGAGATACCGTGTATATTATCAGACAACAGACGATGGTGAATGGAATTATCTGACATCTCAAACCGGGACTTCCTATACCTTTAAAACGGGAACCTCCGGGGCATCCTACCGCTTCGTTGTCAGAACAGCAAACCTTATAAATGGCGAGTATAAATTTAGCCAAGCAAGCTTCAGTAACCGTCTGACTTATCCGCAAAAAAAGGCGCAGGGGTTCTATAATCTGTCCAGAAGAGTCCGTGTATTCTCGTCACCGAATGCTGCAAATTACAATCGCTATGATCCATTCAAGAAAAAATGGATGGGCAGCATGAAAAATTACAATAACAAACCACTGCTTTTAACAAGAGAATATGTGAATGAAGAAGGTACCTCTTACTGGTCTGCCTATTATAATGGGAAATGGATTGGTTATATAAATTCCTACGCATTGAAAAACAGTGTGAAAAAGGATACGTATTTTGGATGGGGAGAAAATAATGCTCGAGTCTTTAATACACCGAATCCACAGAAATACTGGCTTTATAACGCACCGGCAGATAAATGGGTGAAGCGAATGACTGGTTATCGTAATCAGAAATTTACAATCAAACGTTCTCTTGCCAGAGCAGATGGAAGCTTGTATTATTCCTGCTATATCGGAGATAAGTGGATTGGCTATATCAATAGCTGGGGATTCCAGAATCAATAGAGAGTGATAAGGTATTTGCATAGGTATGTATATAATGTACAGGCTGATGCAGATGCCTTTTTTATTGCCCCGCATTTAATCAAGGAAAACATGTTGTGCTTTCAGAACAGTAAAAAGCTTTGCAATCACGGACCTGCATTCGTGATGACAAAGCTTTTTTATAACGCCATCTTCAGTATATCCACAAAAATTTGTTTATTCAACGCCACATAATGTCCAACACAATCTTTACCATTATTGGTAGCCCGATTAGCCATCTCCTCAAAATGTGCATCATCGATTCCCATTTCATGCAAGGTGGTTTTCAGATGCAGCGACCGGAAAAATTCCTCCAGCCTGTCCGCAAGGATATAGGCCATATCTTCTTTTGTGTAAACAAATGGATCGACACCAAAAATTCTGCTTGCGAGCTGCGCCAGCTTATCCGGATGATGCGCAGCCATGTAGCGGGTCCATGCGATGGTTACAACAGCCATACCTTCTCCATGCGTAATCCCATACTGTGCACTCAGCTCATGTTCAATACGGTGCGCTCCCCAGTCACTCTCTCTGCCGATATCCAGCAAATTATTGTGCGCGATAAAGGCGAGGCACTGTACCTCAGAACGCGCATGAATGTCATCCGGCTTCTTCATCAAACGGCGGGCATTCACCATGAGTGCCTGCATTGTACCCTCCAGCATATAATCTGTCGTATCAACATGCTCCGTATTGGTGAAATAGCGCTCCAGCATATGAGAGAGAATATCTGCAATTCCTGCCGATGTCTGATAGGCCGGAAGCGTTCTGGTATACTCCGGATTCATGATTGCGAATTTCGGGATGATGCAATCGTACTCAATGCCGCATTTGTGCAGCCCATTGGAAATGATGGAACAGTTGGAGCACTCGGAGCCGCTCGCAGGTATGGTGGTGATAACACCAACCGGTACAGCCGTTTCAGGAACAGCAGCATATTCAAAGAAATCCCATACATCATGCTCATAGGGTATTCCTGCTGCCACTGCCTTTGCTGTATCGATCGAGCTGCCTCCACCCACGGCAAGTACGAAATCAATCTTTTTTTCCTTTCCCAGTGTGATCAGCTCACGTACAAGCTCGATTTTCGGATTCGGAACAACACCGCCCTCTTCATAGAAGGCGATGCCACTTTGAACACAAGCCTTACGAACAGCATCCCAGATTCCTAGCTCTTTGATAAAATCTCCGCTGTAAACCAGCAAAAGATTTGAAACATGAAATTCCCTGAACAGATCAGGAAGCTGATCCAGTGCATGATCGCCAAACAGAATCCGTACAGGGTTGTGATACGTAAAATTTCTCATGATGTCCTCCTATCGTATTTACGAATAAATAATTTCGATAGATGACTTTCTGCAATACTCCTCCCATGTCTCACTGAGCGGCTGATCCGTTATCAACAGGTCAACTCCGGCAAGGTCATAAAACAGGACGTCCGATATGGAATCAAACTTTGTATGATCGACAATCAGGACTTTATAGTGGGAATTTTCCAGCATATGCTTGCGCACCTCTGCCTCATTCAGGTTGTTGTCAGAGAGTCCATGCTGCAGATGCAGTGCCGGACAGGAGATAAAGGTGATATCCGCAAAATTCTGCTTCAGCGTATCTGTCGTCCGATACCCGGTAAAGGATGCAGTTGCCCGATGAAGCTGTCCACCCAGACAAATCAGATTCACATTGGATGACTGGGAATTAAACAGAGAACTGATACGCAGCGAATTGGTGATCAATGTAATACATTTCCCGGATGAGATGATTGCCTCCGCAAGCTTCAGACATGTCGTGCTGGAATCCAGCATAATGACAGAATGATCCTTGATGATATCCACCGCCTTGTCCGCCATCTGTTCCTTTTCACTGGCGAAGAATGATTCACGTAATTCAATCGGCACACCCTTGTCGTATTTATCCGGCAGATAGGCACCACCATGAATTTTGTTGAGCTTTCCGGCCGCTTCCATTTCCTTGATATCCCGGCGTATTGTCTCTTCTGAGCAATCCAGTACCTTGCTGAGCTCGGAAACAAGTACACTGCCCTTTTCGTGCAGCTCCTTTTCAATAAACAACTGCCGTTCTAGCTTTAACATACGTCTTCCCTCTTTCTTATCGTAATATTTCTATGAATATTATATAAGTTTATTTGAAAATGGTCAATCATCCTCCTTCAAAATCCCATACAATCAAACAGAAAGTCACATCGACATCTATAATATAACAATATCCAACACGAAAAGCAAGGACAAACACAAATAAAACAACAAAAAGTAACAAAAAATTGTTGACATGTGACTGGATATGTTGTATTTTCGTTGTAGGGGGTTTCATTTCGGTCAGAAAACAATATTTGAGAAGGGAGGGAAGCACAGGACAGCTGCCGAGGGTGAAGCTACTTAAAGAATCATGTGATACTTGAGGAGGTACTATGAAAAATGAAAAGAAAGGCAGTTTTCTTGGATTGCTGCCGCTGATTGTATTCCTTGTTGCGTACATGGGTACGGGACTTGGAACAGGAAGCTTTGACAACATGCCGCTGATGACGGGAATCGCCATCGCATCCGGAGTCGCATTACTGTTAAACAAAAGAGATAAGAAAACACCATTCGAGGAAAAAATTGCATTGTACTGTAAAGGAGGAGGAGAAGAAACCCTGATTCTGATGGTTCTGATTTTCCTGCTTGCCGGTGCTTTTGGCGGAGTCGCAAAGGGAATGGGAGCCGTTGACTCTATCGTAAACATGGGACTTACCATTCTTCCCGGAAATCTGATTCTGCCCGGAATCTTCCTGATTGGCTGTCTGTTGAGCTTCTCCATGGGAACATCCATGGGAACCGTTGCCGCACTCATGCCGATTGCAGTTGATATATCCAATAAAACGGGCATCAATGTCTGTCTGTTAGCCGGAGCCGTTGTCGGCGGTGCAATGTTTGGAGATAATCTTTCCTTTATTTCCGATACGACAATTGCCGCAACACGAACGCAGGAGGTATCCATGAAGGATAAATTCAAAGCGAATATACTGATGGTTCTGCCTGCTGTTGTCATCAATGTGATTCTGCTCGCTATCCAGTCTGGAGGCGATGTGAGTCTTGGAAATATCGGTTCCTTCAGCTTTGTGAATATCATACCGTATATTTTGGTCATCGCCTTGTCCCTGGTCGGCTTGAATGTTGTGGTCGTGATGATCATCGGTATTTTATCCGGAGTGGTCATCGGATGCTTCAATGGCGGTTTTACCCTGATACAGTCGCTTACGATTATTCATGACGGTGCAATCGGTATGGAGGATATGGCTTTGATCGCCGTTATGGTCGGCGGTATGGTAGAGCTGATGAAACACTTCGGCGGTATGGATTTCCTGATGAATCAGCTGACCAAAGGGGCAAAATCATCCAGAGGCGGCGAGCTGTCCATTGCGGCTCTGGTAAGTCTTCTGGACATTGCGACTACCAACAATACAATATCGATTATCGCAGCCGGTCCGATTGCCAGAGATATTGCGGATAATTTCCATATTTCAAGATCGCGTGTCGCAAGTATCCTGGATCTGTTCTCCTCCGCATTTAATGGTCTGTTGCCATATGCCGGACAGCTGCTGGTAGCCGGAGGTCTGGCGAATGTATCGCCAACCGCTATCATGGGCTATAACTGGTATTCCATGCTGATGATTGTCTTCGGAATCGTCTTTATCATCATCGGATTTCCGAAATTCAAGGATATCAGAACGAAAAAAGAACAGGTTGAAAAGGAAGCATAGAAGAATATAAGGTGGAAATGTATATGAATAACTATGAGCATCACATGTTGCTGGATGTGGAGGAAGTAAAATGCTATGTCACCTCCAAGCTGCAATACTTTCAAAAGGATGAAGTTCTGCAGGCAGAGGAAATCGGTGATGGAAACATCAATTATGTTTTCCGTGTATGGAATCCGGATAGTGGAAAATCCATCATCATAAAGCAGGCAGATAAATTTCTGCGCTCTTCCGGAAGAGCGCTGGATGTATATCGTAATAAGATTGAAGCGGAAATTCTCAAACTGGAGGGTATGCTGGCAGAGGGCTTTGTACCAAAGGTTTATGCCTATGATGAAACAATGTGCGTGCTGGCAATGGAGGATATTTCGGCCTATAAAAATATGAGGAAAGAGCTGATGGAAGGTCGATTCTTTCCCCACTTTGCAGAAAATATCGCAGAATTTCTGGCAAGGACACTTCTGCCTACAACAGATTTGGTGCTGGATCGGGCAGTGAAGAAAGATAATGTCAGGCTCTTCCTGAATAAGGAGCTGTGTGATATTACAGAAGATCTTGTGCTTACAGAGCCATATGATAATTACAAGAATCGTAATATCGTATTACCGGAAAATGAGGAGTTTGTGAAAGAGTTTCTATATGAGAATGAGCAGCTGAAAGCCGATGTTGCCCAGCTTAGAGATAGCTTTATGAACCATGCGCAGGCACTGGTGCATGGAGATCTGCATTCCGGCTCCATCTTCATCAATGAGCAGGGAATAAAAATTATCGATCCGGAATTTGCGTTTTACGGACCAATGGGATATGACATCGGAAATGTGATTGGCAATCTCTTCTTCGCCTGGGCAAGAATACAGTTTATAGAACCCCGGCATACAGAATTTATCACCTGGTGTTCACATACGGTGGCAGATACGATTGATCTGACCATGGAAAAGCTGTCAAAGGTTTATGAACAATGCGTGGAATGTCCGCTGTATCGTACCAAGGAATTTAAGCAGCACTATCTCAGAGATGTAATGAGTGATTCCCTTGGCTATGCAGGGACGGAAATTATTCGCAGAGTTGTGGGGGATTCCAAGGTTATGGAGGTCACCTCAATCAAAGAGACAGACAAGCGTGTAGCCTTTGAGCGTGCATTGCTGAAAATGGGAATCTGGCTGATACGGAATCGAAAGGTGATTCATGAGGGAATGGAAGTAAGTGAACAATTTAACATGATTTGTTCATAGGGCTGATGAACCTTGAGGGATTGTGTGTAGTGCTTTGGCATTTACGCTACAACAGCACATACACACGCTCTCTGCATGTAGGCATGGTACTTGGTTTATGAAGTAAGGGGCTTTGTGCGGTACGCTGATGAAATAAATTGAGGTCGGTACATGCTATGCGCTATAAAGGGTTAACTATGATAAGGAAGGAAGCTGATACAATGGAAAGACAGGACAAGGGGCTTGCATATCTGCTGCAATATGAGCATGTGGTATGGTTTGAAAACGGTATGGTCCGTATACTGGATCGGAGAATTTATCCGAGTGTTATCCGCTACGTGGAATGTAAGGATTATCGGGAGGTTGTTCAGGCGATACGGGACATGGTGACGCAAAGTGCCGGACCGTATACCGCAGCCGGTATGGGAATGGCCCTGGCAGCATGGCAGATACGAAATGCAGACCAGAAGGAGCAGAAGGAATTTCTGAAGACTGCAGCTGAGGATATCGCTACAGCCAGAATTACGACTGCAAACCGCTACCGTGTCATAACAAGCGGATGCCTGCAGGCAGCCTATGCGGCAATCGATCGGGGCGAGAATGCGGTAGAGGCGATCATACAAAGAACACTGGAATCATTAAATCGCAGATATGCGACAATGGAAAAGGTAGCGGAATATCTGGTTGATCAGATACCGGAGAAAGGGCGTGTACTGACACAGTGCTTTGGAGAAACGATTGTAGGCATGATGTGTCGTGTTGCACAGCGTAGAAACAGACAGGTGGAGTTTTATCATGCGGAAACAAGACCCTACCTGCAGGGTGCGCGGCTGACCTCCAGTGTATGTCATGAAATGGGCTTCTCCTCAACGGTGATTACTGATAATATGGTTGCCTATGCAATGGAAAACAAGGGGATATCACTATTTACCTCTGCCGCAGATACAATCGCCGGGGATGGACATATCGCAAATAAGGTCGGAACCATGCAGATTGCAATTCTGGCAAAATACTTCCATATTCCGTATTTTGTGACAGGTATACCGGATGCAGATAAGCGCAGTAAGGCGGATATCATTATCGAGGAACGCGATCCGCAGCAGGTACTCTGCTATCGCGGTATCAACAATACCCTGCCCGGTGTTCAGGCGATTTATCCATCCTTTGATATTACTCCACCCTATCTGATTGATGGTGTCATAACAGATAAGGGGGTATATAGTGCATATGATGTCGCAGCTTATTTTGAGGAAGATGTATCACAGTTTTATTGATAAGGAGGTCGGTTTATGAAGGTTTACGTACGTGCTCCCATGTCTGAAATCAGACTGCGGGAGCTGCAGGAGCTGTTTGAAGAGGTCGTATATGATCCATGGAATAAAACAGGAGAGCGCTTTTATGAAAAAGAGATGCTGGAGGCGCTGAAAACGGTGCAGCCGGATATTCTGATTACAGAGCTGGATCGCATCACGGAAGCTGTAGTATCCAACTATAAAGGGTTAAAGGTAATTGGTGACTGCCGTGCAAATCCAGCAAATATTGATATAGAGGCATGCAGTGCTCATGGAATACCGGTTTTGTGTACTCCGGCCCGGAATGCGACGGCTGTAGCGGAAATGCTGGTGGGAATGCTGATTGCCTATATGCGCAAGCTGCTTCCTGCAACTGCATGGGTCAGGGACGGACAATGGATAGAAGGAACAACACCGTATTATACATGGATGGGAAATGAGCTGCATGGCAAGCATGTCGGCTTCGTCGGTTTTGGTGCCGTGGGAAAAGCGGCTGCACACCTGCTGGACGCATTCGGGTGCAGCATCAGCTATTACGATCCGTATGTCAGTGATACGCCATATACAAAATGTGAGCTGCAGGAGCTGTTTGCCGCATGTGATATCATTTCCATTCATCTGCCGGTGCTTCCTGCTACAGAGAAGCTGATTTCAAGAGATTTGCTGTATACGATGAAACCGGATGCTGTTTTTGTGAATACCGCAAGAAGTGCTGTCGTAGATATGGAAGCATTGCAGGATATGGCAAGAGAGAAACGCATTAAGGGGATTCTTCTGGATGTGCTGAACAGCGAGCCGCCATTACCGGATGACTTGAAAATCATAGAAAATGACAATGTCCTTTTAACACCGCATATCTGTGGAGCCACCTATGAAGTTACAGACCATCAGTCGGATATCATCACAGAGCGCTTAAAGGCCTGGAAAAAGCAGGAGCAGCTGGAGCGTATCGTATACAATTATCACTCCCTGAAGATGCCGTTATGAAGCATTATATGATCGTGGATATAGGAACCGGTAATTCAAGAGTTGCTCTGGTTCGTGAGGATGGCGCATTGATTTGCGTGAAAACCTTTGAAAATATCTATTATATTGATGAGGCATATGAGGATGCGCAGTATTTTGATCCTTCGTTTTGGAAGCGCAACATCTTAGGACTTTGTCGGGAAATCATTCATATGTATCCAAATATCACGATCGATGCCATATCCTCCTCCGGTGCCAGAGAAAGTATTGTCCTCATCAACCGGAAACAGGAAGACTTCTATGGACTTCCCAATATTGATAACCGGGGAAGAGCGTGGATGGCAGAGATACAGAAGGATGGGATCTATGAGAAAACGGGGCGCTGGGTTACGGAGGATTTTCCTGCTGCTAAGCTTATGGGCCTATCAAAGCGCAGAAAAGAAATTTTCGATCAGGTACAAACCTTTACAAGCCTGAGCGAGTGGATTGGCTATGTTTTATGTGGAAAGCTTGCCATCGAACCTTCGCAGGCGTGTGAAACACAGCTATATGACATTGGTACGCAGCAATGGAGTGAAGAACTGATAAAGCGTTTCAAGCTGGAGCAGCTTACCATGCCGCCCCTGCTGAATGCAGGCTCTCTTCTGGGTTTTATGAGAGAGGATATCAAGGAGCAGCTTGGAATCGCCTATGACATTCCCTTTCTTATAGGCGGGGCAGATACGCAGGTGGCAGTGCTTGGAGCCGGTATGCAGGAAGGGGATATTGCTGTTGTATCAGGAACAACGTCTCCTGTGGTGACGCTGAGAACAGAACGATACTGTGATCCGCAGCAGCGCTGCTGGACGGATTCCTGGTTAAAGGGCAGCATGTATCAGATGGAAACAAACCCCGGTGTTACGGGATTGAACTATCAGCGCATTCGAAATCTGCTCTTTGACGGTGTGAGCTATGAGGATCTGGAGGCAGCATTGAAGGAAGTAAACAGCATAAAATGCACCGCATCCTTTTCCTCTCTGGATTTTGAACATGCCTGCGGCTATAAAAACGGCGGCTTCTTCATGCGCCCGCCATTTCGCGCCGATTTGCATCGAATAGATCTTGCATGGGCCCTGGTGGGGGATATCGCCTGTTCTATTTTTTATCAGTATCGACAGCTGCTGCAGATGCTGCCGATACAGCATGATAAAATTCTGGGCTGCGGCGGCGGTTTTCAATCGGAAATGCTGTGTCAGCATCTCAGTGATCTGACGCAGAAGGCTCTGGTACTGCCGGATAATTTCCATCAGGCATCTATTATGGGCTGTGTAGCTGTATGCAATTCTTATTGGAATATTCATACAGACACAAATGAGCGAGCGTACAAAATCTATAAACCGCAAAAGGGATCGCTCATACAGGAGTATTATGAAATATGGAAAACAAATCGAGATAGAGTGAATACGACGGTATAAGGAGGAAAACGAAGTATGTTAATGGAAAAAGAACGACAGGAAATTGTAGATTACGGGAAGAAAATGAGCTCTGCCGGTTTGTCGAAAGGAACATCAGGCAATATCAGCGCCTATGATCCTGTGTGTGGCTATATGGCGATTTCACCATCCGGATTGGATTATTTTGAAACCGCTGCTGAGGATATTGTCATTCTGGATTTGGATGGAAACCTTATAGAGGGAAGCCGGAAGCCATCCAGTGAACATGCGCTGCATGCGACAATTTATAAGCTTCATCCGGATGCGCGAGGTGTGGTGCATGCACATTCTACCTACTGCACAACCTTTGCATGTTTGAAGCAGCCGATTGAAGCCGTACATTATCTGCTTGCTGGAGCGCAAACATCTTGTGTACCCTGTGCTGATTATGCAACCTACGGCACGGAGGCGCTGGCGGAAAAGGTGAGTGAAGCAACGGGGGAAGGACTGGCGATGCTGCTGGCAAATCATGGTATGGTGGCCTGTGGCCCCTCTTTATCAAAAGCCTTCAACGTTGCGGAAAACGTGGAATGGGTTGCGGAAATTCAATGGCGTACCATGTGTGTTGGAAAACCGGCGGTCCTGAGTAAAGAGGAAATTGATGTCGTGATCGAAAGCTTCAAGACATATGGGCAGGTAGAAGAAGGAGCGACAGGCAAGGGCGGATACTGATAAAAACAAGATTATCTGCTTTCCATCATCAGGAAGCACTGTATTAAAAGCTGAATTTCAGAGGTATGAATCACTACTTTTGAATTCCAGCTTTTTTTGTTATATGTTATGTGAATCGCATAACTTGGTTCAGTCTGTGGCAAAAGGAACCTAATGTATTCGATAATGCAATAATGTTCATAAGCTGTGCAGCTATGTCCTTCTAATCTCTTTTGAAAATCACATAGCCTTTAACTTGCTGTAAATAGTAACAACATTTTTCTTAATGATACAAACGATTAGTATATGGTAGAGTAATTATACAAAAATATTAAAAACTATGTGCAAAGTAAAAAGATAAGCGTTATCAAATAATAAGAAGAACACTTAATTATTGTTATACACCACTTGAATATATTTAGTTCAAAACTATTCTGCTTGTAATTAACCATAAATTGTAATATAATATAGTTAACCATTTATAGGAGGAAGAAATAATGAAAAAAATTGGTAAAATGGTTTTAATGATGATGCTTGCAATGCCTATGTTAGGAATCAATGTGACAGCAGCGACTACTGAAAATCCAGATGGTAGAGCGGTAATGAATCCTTGCGATGACATACTTCAACCTGGTGAGTATGCACAGTTTTCACCGCGAAATAGTGGAATGACTTCATACAGAGTCGATAAAGTAGATGCAGCAAAGGATTTGATTTATAATAATAAATTGAAAGCTTGGTTACCTGCTTGGTCTTTGACTGAGGTGTATCAAAATTCTGTTGGCGGTACTGGCAGTTTAGATCAAATACTACGTGTTGGAGAGTATTTTCATCCAGATGGCAAGTTTGCGCAAATTCATAACTTAGGATTTTATGTATATGCAAATAATGCATCAGCGAATACTGTGAAATTAAAGTTCAAGGATAAATGGGGAAAAGATGTGTATGTTTGGGTAAATGCTGGACCTCTGTATGAACATAATCCAAATAATAAAAATGGTAGTTGTAATTAATGATTAAGAACTTTTAAAATAGCATTGAAAAATGCTGCATTATAATGACGGTTCTTACTCAAATGCGGGCAAATTCTCCCTTTTGCAAACACCCTAAAATAAGAAAGAACCACAATGATGTACGTATTTTTCAGTTAGTAATATAAAATTACTATGATTATACGAAAGGGAATGGTTAAACAGCTATGCTACATAAACAAAAAGGCTTTATTTTAGCATTGTTCGCTGCAGGTATCCTATTTATCAGTAATCACGATTTCATGTATGCAGAAAACTTTGAAGGTAAAGAAGATGAAATGAATGCAAAATGTGAAGTGATCAAAAATTCTGAAACACAAGGATTATGCAGACAGTATAAACAATATTTACAGAACAAATCGAATAACCTAGATAATGAAATCAAAGAAATAAAAAATCAGATTAGCAAAGTGAAAGGGAATATTGATAAAATTGCTCCTCTCATTAAAGAGAATAATGAAAAAATAGAGCAGTATGATAAACAGATACATAAAGTTCAGTTGAATATTGAAACTATGCAAAATTCCATTGAGGATATGAATGCTAAAATCAGTGAGAAGGAAAACGATATCAAAGAACGTGATAAACAGATGCGCGAACGTCTGATTGAAATGCAGGCTTACACCGGAAGCAATTACTATATCGATTTCCTTATGGGATCATCAAGTTTTGTTGATCTTTTGCGTCGCACGGAAATCGTTGGTGAATTAAACACGTATGAAAACGAACAAATCAGTATACTGAACAAGGAAAAGCAAAAACTCAACGAGGATCGCGCCATTGTGAAAGAGCAAAAAGAGCTTCTAATTGAGCAGCAAAACAATATAAAGGATGATAAGTTGCGGGTTGAAACACTGAACAATGTGAAGCAGGAACTTTTGAACGGTTATCATAAGCAAGAGTCAAAGCTGAGTGCGCAGAAGCGTCAGATCCAAATGGCCCAGACATCACTTCCTAAAATTGACCTGGCAATAGCAGAAGAATTTGATAAGCCGAAAAAGCCGGATACTGCTAAGCCTGACAACAATACCAATAATGATATTAAAAAACCAGATACGCAGACACCTCAGGAACCAGTGGTTCCGAATCAACCGAATGATACTTCAAATAACGATTCTTTTCTGGTACCTCTATCCTATGGATGGCATTATGAATCTGGAACATGGCATTATCCTGGCGGAGGTGGTCATATGGGGATGGACTTCTCTACAGGAGGTACAATAAATATCCCTGTACAGGCTCCTGCAGCTGGAGTCATCCTTCATACATATTCAGGCTGTGGAAATGGTTACAGTAACTGCGGTATTCCAATTGGCGGTGGAAATAATGTATTGCTGCTTACAAAAAAAGGAAATACCATCTACGCAATGCCATTTTATCATATGACTTCTATTGCAGTTACGCCAGGACAGAAGGTATCACAGGGGCAGGTGCTTGGATATTCAGGAGACTCCGGATGGAGTTTGGGGAATCATTGCCATGTGGAAATCATTCGTGTTGGAAATATGAGTATGTCTGAGGCATTGCATATTTATAACAGTAGTAATGACCTTACATTTGGAACAGGGTGGAATGCAGAGGTACCGAACGCCTGCGGCAGCGCACCATGCAGAGAGCGTCCAGAAAACTACTGGCTCTGATTTAAATATAATGGGAAGTAGAAATCAACAAAGATTGAGAATTTTTTGTTATGATTCATAAAATAGACAAACTCCAAAGGATCACAGATTGTGATAAGACAGATTAGAATGCCGCAGAAAGGAAAAGCTGATTGAAGTAATCAGATAAAATGATGCTAGACTTCTGAAGGTTATTGAAGCAAAAAGCAGAGAACGTTAAAAGAGACATGGATATTTTGATGATGAGCTATCCAGCATTTTGTAAGTTTTCACCTTTTATACTATATGCAACATAAAAAATTTGAACTTTATGAAACAGCTACACATATAAGGGTCTATTATGTAGGTGTTTTCTATATTTTAATACTACTTACAGCATATAGTACAGGATTAAATTCGTGGTTTTTCATTACATCAAGGTACAGAAAAGCTCTACAACGTCTGATTGATATTATCCATTGTATTTCAGTACACCTGTTCTGTTTTTAATTGTCCTGATGTTAAGCTGAAAGATCGATATTCAGAGTAATTCCTGTTATAAATGTCTTGGATTACATATCTTCCTGTGTTATAATTGCGGGCAGCAGGAATCGAGGTGCAGCATATGCAGAATCATAATAAAAAGGATCAAATCATAGAAATTATCAGTATCGTCATGGGAAATCTGATTATTGCAGCAGGCGTTACATTCTTTATTCTCCCTCTGGATATTCTTTCCGGAGGGGTGGCAGGAATAGCGGTTGCTCTGCAGCCGATTTTCAACCTGTCTCCACGTCTTGTTATTAACGGTCTAACAATCGGTTTATATCTGCTAGGAGCAGCGTTGCTGGGAAAACGCTTTGCATTGAAAACCGTCGTTTCCACGATTGTCTATCCTCTTTTTATCTCCGTATTGGGCATGCTGTGGTCGGATGTTCAGGTGACGAGCAATCCATTACTAGCATCTATCTATGCAGGTGTATGCACCGGTATCGGTATTGGACTGGTTTATCGTGTAGGTGGCAGTACGGGAGGAATGGATATCCCACCGCTGATAATTAACAAATACACGAAAATCGCTTTGCCTACGCTGGTTATGTGTATAGACGGTGCGACTGTTCTTTTAGGAGCAAGTGTTTATGGAGTGGAGGCTGCCATGATTGGACTGGTATCCGTTTGGGTATGCGGACAGTTGATTGACAAGGTGATTACCATGGGTTCTCATGAAGCGAAGAATGTTATGATTATCTCTGATAAATTTGAAGAGATGATGCAGGTAATCTATCAGAATATCAACCGCGGTGCCACAATTCTGCATGCTGAGGGTGGCTATACGAGAACAAGCAAGCCGGTGATTATGATGGTGGTGGTCAAGAAGCAGTTTTCTGAATTAAATCATATTATAACTGAGGTCGACCCGGAAGCATTTGTTATCGTCAGTGATGTTAATGAGGTACAGGGAGAGGGCTTTACATATCAGGAACAGCTGTAATGTATCCGTAAAGAGCACGCCAGTATTCTGGTTTTTGCTCTTATTTAATTTTTGTACCCTGTAAAACATGGCAGAGGTAGGTAGGGCTTTTAAATATTTAAGTGTGTATTGTTTGCGCTGATGTGTATATGGCGGCTAATTAAGGAAAGCTTTGTGTCTGTACTTTCATGAACTGAAAACGTCAGGGGTATAAGGTATAGAACTTGTGAAATTGCTTCAAGTATATGCTTGGCATTTGAATATACCGCTTATAGGCAGTGTATAACCCTAATAGGAAAGGACTGTCCAACAAGAACAGGGCTAATGATAAGGTTTGAATTACATTAAATATGAAAGCAAGAGTGTTCATATTTTTTCAGCTTGGTTAATCGTTGATCTTTGTACCATAATAGAACATCAGTATGCTTATCTGACAGAGAATACTGCAGAGGCTGTATATTAATGTTTTTAATCCCATTCGGTTTTCAAAAAATGCTATATGGCTGACAGGTAATGTTTTCTATCTATCATAACTTTTGTGTCTGCATTTTGAAATTGTAAGAATTTTACATACGACAGACACTGTCAACGGTGTCGATTTATGTTATAATGTTAGCCAAAGGAGTGATGAAATGATCCTCTTAAAAAATGTATCCAAATCATATAGGAATGGGGTTCACGCACTGCGTGATATCAATCTTGAAATAGATGAAGGTGAATTTGTTTATATCATCGGTCCGACAGGGTGTGGAAAGTCCACACTGATCAAGCTGCTGGACGGAGAAGAGCTTCCGGATGCGGGAGAGGTATATGTTGCGGAAACCAACGTGGGAAAGCTGCGTCACTCCCGTGTACCCTTTTATCGCCGCAATATCGGTGTCGTGTTTCAGGACTTCCGCCTGCTTCCGAAAATGACAGTCTTTGAAAATATTGCATTTGCTCTGGAGGTGCTGGCGCTGGATAAGGTTACGATTCGACGGCGGGTACGTGAAATTCTGGAGCTGGTATCACTTCAGGATAAGGCAAAATCCTTCCCGGATCAGTTATCCGGAGGACAGCAGCAGCGTGCTACCATCGCCCGGGCCATCGCCAATCATCCCAAGGTGCTGATCGCGGATGAGCCGACAGGAAACCTTGACCCTGAGAAATCGATGGAAATCATCGAGCTGCTGGATAAAATCAACAAGGTGGAGGGGACGACCATCGTAATGGTTACGCATGACTCCACACTCGTGAATACATACAAAAAACGCACGATAGCGCTGGAGGACGGTTTTATCGTTGCGGATATCGCGAAAGGCGGATATATACATCATGATTAGTTTTATACAAAGTCTTCCCAAGCATTTCATGACGGCGCTCCGCAATCTGGGCCGTCATATGGCGATGACATTGTCCAGTGCCTCTGCTGTGGCAGTAACGCTGACACTGATGACTTTGTTTCTCGTGCTTGCGGCCAACATGAACAGCTTTGCGGATCATGTGGAAACAAATCTGAAAATTCATGCATCCATTGATTCCCTGCAGAAGCAGGATGAAATTGAACACATGGAAAAGCTGATCAAAGGAATCTCCGGTGTGAAAACAGTGGAATTCTCCAGCAAAGAGGATGAGCTGAACATCCTGATTGAGGAAAGCGGTTCGGTGTTTGAACGCTACAAGGAACGCAATCCGATGCCAAATGTATTCATCGTGGAGGTGGAGAAGGCAACCGATATTCCTCAGATTACAAAAACATTAAACAATATGGAAGGTATTGAAAAGGCACAGTATGGCGGAGAAAGCATACAGGATATGATTGACACCTTTGAAACGATACGATACGGAGGTGCCGTCTTTATACTGGCACTGGGTGTGCTTGCGATATTCCTGATTACCAATACTATTAAAATGACAATTTATACAAGGCAGACAGAAATTTCCATTATGCGAAACGTAGGGGCAGGAAACTGGTATATCAAAACACCGTTCATGTTCGAAGGTATGCTCATTGGAATGATCGGTGCATTGATTCCTGTGATTCTGACGATATTCGGTTATGGCTTTCTCTATGATTTCTTTGGCGGGCAATTCATGAGCAGCATGTTCGTTATGCAGAAGCCATATCCCTTCACCTTGCAGATTGCAGGGGTGCTATTCCTGAGTGGAGCTGTTGTGGGCATTATTGGCAGCTTTCTGGCAGCAACGAAATATTTGAGGTGGCGTCGATGAAAATGAAGAAACTTATGATTACAGGCTGTGTGGCGGCAATGCTGTTTCTGGTACCGTCACAGAAAAACAGCTGGCTGTATGCAGCAGATTTTGAAGGAAATGAAGAAGCATGGCTGAACAAATGCAGTGTTGCTCAGGAAAGTGAAGCGGCAGCGCAGCAGTGTGCGGCCTTTAAGGAATACTATGCGGGGCTGAGCAGCTCTTTAGAAGGAGAGGTATCCTCTCTGGATAAGAAAATATCCGCAATCAAAAGCAATATTGAGGAAATAACCTCCGTTATGAAGCAGCTGCAATCCTTGATTGATAAACTGGATAAGAATATCGAAATCAATAAAGCCAATATTCGAACCATTGAAGGTCAGATTTCCAAGCTGAATGTGGAAATCAAAAAGAAGCAGAAGGATATCGATCAGCGGAATAAGATCATCACCGATCGCATGCTTGATGAACAGGCGGTGACCGGCACCAATATGGATGTGGAGGTCATTATGGGCTCCAAGGATCTTGTTGATATGATTCGTAAGGTGGATGGTCTGCAGAGAATCACAGACAGTGATCAGGTGGAAATTAAAAAGCTGCAGAAGGATAAAGCTGAGCTGGATCATCAGAAAAGCGAGAAAAACCGGCTGAAGGCTGATGTGGAAGCGAAAAAAGCGGAGAACGAGAAAAATAAGAAAGAAACAGAAAAGGTACAGAAGCAGAAAAAGAAGCTTCTGGAGGAATACCGTAAGCAGGAAGCTGAACTGAATGAGAAAATGCGTTCGGTGCAGGTGGATATCGCAAGCATTCAGAACAATATAATCAATATCAATACCTCTGTCGCAGGAAAGCTGGATTTCAGTGGAAATGGTGCGCTTATGATGCCGGTTCGCGGAGGCAGCGTGTCTGCCGGTACCTGGTATTATCCTGACGGTGGAGTGCATTTAGGTCTTGATATTGCAACCTCGATTGGTACATCTTTGGTAGCGCCTGCTGATGGCATAATTTTATATGCGGACAATCCGGCACCAACTAACGGTGGATTTCTCAATAACTGGATTGGTTATCCTGCTGGCGGTGGTAATACGATTCAAATGTTGACACAGGCAGGCGGAACCACATATGCGATAAGTTTCTTTCATTTATCCAGAGAAGGCTTTGCGGTATCTGGAGGATCACAGGTAAAGAAGGGGCAGTTATTGGCGTTAACCGGACACAGTGGCAATTCTACAGGACCTCACTGTCACATTGAAGTTATCAATCTGGGAAAAATGAGTATATCCTCTGCAATCTCACAATTCCGTTCCTCTGCTGACTTTGCATGGGGCTGCGGCTGGGGTAATGGAGCATTAAGCAGAACCTGTGGCGTAAGCGGTGCCCCTTGTCGTGAAAAACCGGAAAATATCTTCGGGTAAGCTTACCTATAAGGAACGCTGCCCGTTTCAAGCGTAATTATGAAAAGTCAGGAGTGATGTTATGATCGTAATGGAAAACGTATCAAAAGAATATAAGAATGGTGTACATGCACTGCGGGATATCAATCTTGCCATTGATGATGGAGAATTTGTGTACATCATCGGACCGACCGGTTCAGGTAAATCTACACTGATCAAGCTGCTGGATGGAGAAGAAATCCCAAACAGCGGCACGGTTATGGTGGAAAATATCAATGTGGGAAAGCTGAAGCATTCCCGTGTACCGGTTTACCGCAGAAACATCGGGGTCGTATTTCAGGACTACCGTCTGCTTCCAAGGCTTACAATTTTTGAAAATATCGCATTCGCTCTTGAAGTCATCGGCATGAAAAAGGTGGATATCCGGCGTCGTGTGCGAGAGGTGCTGGAGCTGGTATCGCTGGAAGACAAGGCGAAAGCCTTTCCCAATGAGCTTTCAGGAGGACAGCAGCAAAGGGCGACAATCGGCCGTGCAATTGCCAATCATCCAAAGGTGCTGATAGCGGATGAGCCGACAGGAAATCTTGATCCGGATAAATCTGCGGAAATCATGGAGCTGCTGGAGAAAATCAATGAGGTTGAAAAAACAACGGTTGTCATGGTTACCCATGATTCAACGATCGTAGACCGCTTTAAGAAACGCACCATCTGTCTGGAGGAGGGCTATGTGGTTGCGGATATCATGAAGGGGGGCTACCTGAAGCATGATTAGATTTTTCAAGGCGTTCCCGAAATTCATAAAGACGGCCTTTTTGAGTATCTTTCGTCACATCGCCATGTCCTTATCGGCATCCAGTGCAGTTACCATCACACTGATTCTTTTTTCCGCATTTCTGATGATTGCAGGAAATGTATCTCTGTTTACCAATTCCATCGAGGATGATCTGCAGATTCATGTGGTTTTAAAGGCGGATGTAAAAACACAGAAGAAAATTGATGAGGCAAAAGACGGTCTGGAAAAAATCAGCGGTGTACGCAGGGTGACCTTTTCCGATAAGGATAATGAGCTGGAGCTGATGATTAAGGAAAAGGGGAAGGAATTTGAAATGTACCGCGGTAAGGATAACCCGCTGTGCAATGCCTTCTTTGTGTCCGTGAAGGATGCCAATCAGATCAAAGCCATCAATGCACAGATTGAACAGCTGCCCTTTGTGAAGCAGTCTGTTTACGGAGGAAACAGTGTATCCAAAATGATTTCCGTATTGAATACCATTCGCTCCGGAGGACTCGTCTTTGTCGGATTGCTGACACTGCTGGCACTCTTCCTGATATCCAATTCCATAAAGCTGACAATCTATGCGAGAAATGCCGAAATATCCATTATGCGAAATGTCGGTGCGGCAAACTGGTACATAAAGGTTCCGTTTATGATTGAAGGAATGCTCATAGGTTTAATGGGCGCTGTACTGCCGTGTATCTTTACCTATTTCGGCTATCAGTATTTCTTTGACATGCTGAACGGTCAGATTATAACCAGTCTGTTTACACTACAGCCGATTATGCCGTTTACACTTCAGATTTGCGGTATTCTGCTATTGGGCGGTATGCTGGTCGGACTTGTGGGAAGCTTTTTCTCAACTACGAAGTATCTGCGCTGGAAGCGCTGATATGGACACCGGCACGCAATGAAAGTGCCGCTTTATCAGAATAATCGTAAAAAAGGACTGCCGGGTGTGCATTCCGTGATTACACAGAGCTTTCCAAAGGGAGCGTTCTATGTAAATCTGGGAAGGATGTACTGCTCAGGCAGTCCTTTTCCTTGTTTTCACTTTGAAGGAAAGTCTATGAAAATGAGCGCCTTTATGAAAATGAGCGAATGAGATTTCACGAACTGTCATGTTCTTTCATCGAAATAGTTATCATCGTTCATAAAATGTGATATGATTATAAACGTAAATCTGTAAAGGACAATGAGGTGTTTTGTATGGCAGAGAAAAAAGTTGTGAGATATAAACTGGTCAGACATAAATGGCCGGATGAAATACAGGCAGAGAAAAAACGCAGACAGAGACGAATGTGCATTGTTGCCACATGTATCGTATGCTTTTTCGGAGGCTTCTTTTTAAACTCCACGCTGCATCAGACTGCGGCAGCCTCCAGAGATGAATTTCAGAAGCTGGAGGAAATCTATTCCATCATGAGTGACAAATTCTACTTCGGAAAGAATCAGAAAAATCTGAATCAGAAGCTGATTGACGGTGCGATCAGCGGGTTGGTGGATGCCGGCGGCGATATTCATACCAGCTATCTGGATAATGAACAGACAGAAAGCTTTACGGGCTCCATGGAAGGAAGCTTTGTCGGTATCGGCATTCAGTTTTACGGCGTGGATGATTCGACGTTTATCATCGATGAGGTGCTGAAAAATTCACCGGCAGAGGGAGCAGGCTTTCTGATGGGAGATCAGATTTATGCCATTGATGGAACTGTATGCAGGAATATGACAACAAGCGATGTTAAAGCGCTGATCACCAATTCCAAGAGTGATGAAATCACATTGGAAATCATACGGGAAAACAGGCATAAGAAAATCAAGGTGAAGAAAGCAACTGTGCAGGATTCCGTATACAGCAGTGTCAACGGGAAAACCGGAATACTGGAGCTTGACACCTTTGCGGAAACAAGCGGGGAAGAGGTTAAAAGCCATTTGGAAAGTCTGAAGAAGGATGGCTGTGAGAACCTGATTCTGGATTTGCGGGACAATACCGGCGGCTATTTGAAATCCGCACAGGAAATTGCCAGCTATCTGCTTCCGGACAATACCGTTATCTTCCGTGAAGAAACAAAGGACGGCACGAAGGAGGATTACAAAACCATCAGCGGTTATGAGCAATACAAATATAAGAAAATTGTTGTACTTGTCAACGGGGATACTGCCAGTGCGGCAGAAGTGCTGACTGCAGCACTGCGCGAACATCTGGGCGCAACCGTTGTCGGAGAAAAAACATATGGCAAGGGAACGGTGCAGGTGCCGCTCACCTTTAAGGACGGAACCATGTTTAAATACACAACAGCGGAATGGATTACGCCAAAGGGGGAAAAAATAAACGGGAAGGGCATTACACCGGATGTTCAGGTAAAGCTGGATGAAGCGTTCTATACGAGTGCACCGGTTCTGAAAAAGGAAGTATACAAGCCGGATACGGTTTCCGCAGCAGCGAAGAGTGCACAGATTTATCTGAAATTCCTCGGTTATGCAGTGGATCGGACGGATGAATATTTCTCTTATGCGTCCGGTGAAGCCCTGAAGCAGTATCAGAAGGATAAGGGAATGAAGGTCACTGGAAACATTGATGCGGATACCCTGACCTCTCTGCTTTCCAGCTGTGCGTTAAAATGGCATAGTGAGGAGGCAGTTCTGGATACGCAGATGAAGAAAGCGGTGGAACTGACAAATGGAAACTAAATTATTTGATCTTGTATCGGATTATCAGCCGCAGGGAGATCAGCCAAAGGCAATTCAGGAGCTGGTGGACGGCATTCAAAAAGGAAAGAAACAGCAGGTTCTGCTGGGGGCGACCGGTACCGGTAAGACCTTCACCATATCCAATGTGATTGCGAAGGTCAATAAGCCCACACTGGTATTCGCACATAACAAGACACTGGCAGGACAGCTCTATTCTGAATTTAAGGAATTTTTTCCGAACAACCGGGTGGAATACTTTGTATCCAACTTTGATTATTATCAGCCGGAGGCCTATATTCCAAGCTCCGACACCTATATTGACAAGAATGCGACAACCAACATGGAGCTGGATATGCTGCGAATGGCAGCTGTCAACTCCATTCTGGAACGAAGGGATACGATTATCATAGCTTCAGTCGCATGTATTTACGGTGCCAGCAATCCGGAACAGTATCGGGAGATGTTTTTCTCAATCCGTGTGGGTGATATCATTGATCGCAAGGAGCTGATGGGAAAGCTGGTCGCAAGACAGTATACGAGAAATGACATGGATTTGCTGAGGGGTACCTTTCGTGTCCGCGGAGATGTAATTGAGGTTGCACCGGGACATACGGACTCCTTTATCCTGCGAATCGAAATGTTTGATGATGAAATCGAACGAATCTGTGAAGTGGATCCCCTAACCGGCAAGGTTCTGAATGCCTATACCGTTTACGTGGTTTATCCGGCCAGCGGTTATGCGACAAAGCAGGAAATTATCAATCGGGCAGCGAATACGATCGAAGAGGAGCTGGCTGACCGTCTGCAGGTGCTGGAAAATGAGGGCAAGCTGCTGGAGAAGCAGCGGCTGGAACAGCGTGCGCGTTATGATATAGAAGCTCTGCGTGAATTCGGTGTCTGCCCGGGTATTGAAAACTATTCGCGTCATATTGATGGTCGTAAGCCGGGAGAACGCCCGTATACCTTATTTGATTATTTCCCTGACGATTTTCTGCTCGTAGTGGATGAATCCCATGTATCCCTGCCGCAGATTCGCGGCATGTACAATGGGGACCGTGCCCGTAAGGAAACACTGGTAAACTATGGCTTCCGTCTTCCTTCCGCACTTGATAACCGTCCGATGCGTTTTGAAGAATTTGAGAAAATGATCAATCAGGCAATCTTTGTCTCCGCAACACCGGGTAACTATGAGCTGGAACAGACAAAGGGTGAAATCATAGAACAGATCATTCGTCCGACAGGTCTTCTGGATCCGGTGGTAACCGTACGTCCGACGCAGGGACAGATCGACGATCTTGTGGATGAAATCCGTACGCGCATTGAAAAGAATGAACGTACTCTGATTACAACGCTGACCGTTCGCATGGCGGAAGATCTGACCAGCTATCTGAAGGGAATGGATTTCAAGGTGGCGTGGCTGCATCATGAGGTTAAAACGATTGAACGAACGGAAATCATACGGGACCTGCGGAAAGGAAAATACGATGTGCTGATCGGTATCAACCTGCTTCGTGAAGGTCTGGACATACCGGAGGTTTCTCTGATTACCATTCTGGATGCCGATAAAGAGGGCTTCCTGCGAAGTGAGCGCTCTTTGATTCAGATTATCGGTCGTGCTGCCCGTAATGCCCATGGACAGGTCATTATGTATGCGGATAAAATAACGGATTCCATGCAGAAGGCGCTGGATGAAACCGCACGTCGCCGTGAAATACAGATTGCCTATAATGAGAAGCACGGCATTACGCCAAAAACGATCATCAAGCCGATCCATGAGGTTGTCCGCAGTAAGGAAACCCAGGAAATGACGGCGAAATATATTGGGAAGAAAGCCAAGGTCAGCAAGAAGGATAAGGAAAAGCTGCTGGCAAATCTGGAAAAGGAAATGCGGGAGGCCGCAAAGGTGCTGGACTTCGAACGTGCGGCAGAGCTTCGCGATATCCTGCTGGAGCTGAGGAACTCATAAAGGAAGGGGTCTTCTATGTTCACTGAAAAAAATAAGAAAATCAACCGGCTGACGCTGAAGCATGTATTGTTTCTGATTACCTATACGATAGCGTTAATCTGGATCATGCTGCATCTGAATGAGGTGTTTGATACGGTGTCTATGATCATCGGTATGCTGCGTCCGTTTATCTATGGCATCATGATGGCGTTTGTTTTCAACATCCCTATGAAATTTTTCCTGAAAAAGCTTCCGGACAATCTGGGAAGGTGGAAAAAGGCGCTCGCCGCTGTATGCTCGCTGCTGATTATTTTCGGTATCCTTGCCTTTATTGTCCGCATTGTAATGCCACAGGTGATCGAAAGCATTGCAGCATTGGCAAATTCACTGCCGGGTTATATCGAGGATGCACAGAAAACGATTACCAGTATGATAGAAAAACAGCAGATTCCACAGGATGTTCTCAAGCAGGTGGACACCTATTCCGCACAGCTGCAGGACACTCTGGTGAATCTTCTGAAAAACGGAATACCGCATCTGCTTACCATGGCAAGCGGCTTTGCGAGCAGTCTGGCCAATGTATTTATGGCGCTGGTTATTGCGGTTTATCTGACGGTATCCAAGGATAAGCTGCTGGAACAGTCTCATCGCTTTCTCTATGCCTTTACATCCAGCAGAGCGAATGCGTTTGTGCTGCGGGTCGCTCATCTTACCAACACAACCTTTTCCGCCTTTATCACCGGGCAGCTGGTGGAAGCGGTGATTATCGGTGTTTTGTGCTATATCGGCTGCCTGGTGTTAGGCTTCCCATATGCACCGATCCTGGGTGTGATTATCGGCTGTACCAACATCATACCGATTTTCGGAGCGATCTTCGGTGTTGTTCTGTGTGCCCTGCTGGTCGCATTCGTCAATCCTCTGCAAGGGGTGTTCTTTGTCATATTCGGCATCTGTCTGCAGCAGTTTGAATCCAATCTGATCTATCCGCGCGTCGTTGGAACAAGTGTGGGGCTTTCCGGCCTTTGGGTATTGTTTGCAATCACAGTTGGCGGCGGCTTGTTTGGCTTTGCGGGTATGCTGCTGGGACTGCCAACCTTCTCTGTTATCTATTCTCTGCTGCGTGAGGAAATGAATCGCAGAGTACGCTTGAAAAGGGAAAACAGCAGCGTGGAACTACCGGTGAGTGAGGACCTGCCGGAACAAAGCGAGGACATGATCTAAAAGCGGTGCTGTAAAGCTGATTCTAACACGGATTGAAATACCGGTGTACATAACAAACCATGAAGAAATAGATTTCCTTCACATGCAGGAACTTTATTTCTTTTTTTCGGTTTTTACTGCTTTATCAACTTATATTGTTATGGTAAAGAAACCTTTCGGTAGCTGTATGCTTTTGATTCTTCTTTCAGGGATATCATTCTTCAAAGAGGCTATAAAATCATTAGGAATGAAATCGGATATGAACATGCAAATCAATGCCGCAAAGCAGCTCCCTCTGCTATAATAGACAGGAGAAATGAGGAAGATAGTATGAAAATAATGTTATCACCAACCAAGCAGATGAAGCCGGTGAACAGAGAACCGCTGCAGCTTCCACACTTCATCAACGACAGTGAAGTTATATGTGAAAGGCTGAAGCAGCTTTCCGCTGATGAGCTGCGTACCCTGATGAAAATAAATGAGAAAATAGCTGTGGAGAATGTACAGCGGTATCAGAACATGACGTTTTCTCTTGCAGGCTCACCCGCGCTGTATACATATAACGGACTGCAGTTCAAGCATATGGGGGTGGAGAATTTTTCACAGGAGGATGCCGCCTATGCACAGAACTGTATACGAATACTGTCCGGTATGTATGGTGTCCTGCGTCCCATGGATGCCATCCAGCCCTATCGTCTGGAAATGCAGACACGTTTGCCGATCGGTGAATGCAGGGACCTGTATGCGTACTGGGGGGATCGTCTTGCGCATTTCCTCTTGCAGGAGGAAGGCGAAAAACCCTGTATCATCAATCTTGCCAGTAAGGAATATTCAAAAGCTGTGTACCCTTATCTGTGCGAAGAATCTACCTATACAGTGACATTTCTTATAGAGAAGGCGGGCAGACTGAAAACAGAATCCACGCAGGTGAAGATGGCAAGAGGCGCAATGGTTAACTGGATCATCACACAGCGGATATCCACCGCAGAGGAGCTTATCGCTTTTCACGCGGACGGCTATGCATATCATAAGGAATTATCCAAGGCACAGGAGCTTGTGTTTATGAAACGAAAATAAGGTAAATGCTGGCTTATTTCAATAAAAAATGGAAGCCTGAAGCTCTTTTTCAGGTGAAATGTGAAAATAATTCATAAAATTTTGTAAGAAAATGATTGCGACTTTTTACCGTTAATGATAAAATCCCCATGATAGAGAGGAGTTTATTATGGAATACTTGAAATTGATTGGAATCGTAATCATCGTTCTCGGCTTCGCACTGAAGTTCGATGTACTCGCAACTGTTCTGCTGGCTGGTCTGGTGACAGGAATTGTTGCAGGAATGGATATTCCACATATTCTTTCCATTCTGGGAGAGTCTTTTGTTAGCAATCGTCTGATGTCGATCTTCCTGATTATCTTCCCGGTAATCGCGATTATTGAGCGATACGGGCTGAAGGAACGTGCGGCATATCTGATAGGAAAAATAAAAAATGCATCCGCAGGAAAGGTGCTGGCAATCTATATGCTTGTTCGTACTGCTGCCAGTGCATTCAATGTGCGGATCGGAGGACATGTTCAGTTTGTGCGTCCGCTGATTCTGCCAATGTCAGAGGCTGCGGCAAAGGTGAGTAAGCAGAGTGACATGAGTGAAAATGAGGTGGAGGAGCTGAAGGGACATGCGGCAGCTGTGGAAAACTTCGGTAACTTCTTTGCACAGAACTGCTTTGCGGCGGCAAGCGGTGTTGTGCTGATTCAGGGAACACTTTCCATGTACAAGGAGGTTACACTGCCAAGTATTGCGATGGCCAGTATTCCGGTGATGGTCATTACCGTAGCTTTTACATTTGTGCAGGTTTTCCTGTTTGACCGTAAGGTAAAAAAGGCAGGTGCTCGTCATGACTGATTTTCTGACTAATATCGCTCCGGAAATATTTTATGCATTATGCGGACTGGTTTGTCTGGATGCCGGCTGGCGGGCATTCCGGAAGAATGATAAGGCAAAATACGGGACAGCGCTGTTCTGGGTGCTTGTCGGTGTGATCTTCATCCTTGGAAAATGGATTCCGAGTACGATTACCGGAGGAATCCTTGTGGTTATGGGGATTTTAACAGTTAGCGGGCAGGTACGTATCGGTACCTTCCGGGATGTCAGTGTTGAGGAAAAGGAAAAAGAAAGCAGACGGATCAAAAGCTGGATATTCCTTCCGGCCGTGACAGTTGGTCTGATGGCGCTGGTGATGTCGTTTGTCAGAATCGACGGCGCTGCGCTGGATGGTGCCGTTATGGTTGGAATTGCCTGTCTGGTATCCTTTGTTCTGGCGGTTATCATCTGCCGTCCAAAGGTAAATGAAACGCGTGAAAATACAACCAAGCAGCTGATGCAGGTCGGTGCATCCTGTCTTTTGCCACAGCTTTTGGGCGCTTTGGGTACCCTGTTTACCGAAGCCGGTGTCGGTGATGTGATTTCCACAATGATATCCAGTGTCGTACCAAGCGGCAATATTCTGATCGGAGTCATTATCTACTGCCTTGGCATGGTAATATTTACTATGATTATGGGAAATGCATTTGCGGCATTCTCTGTCATTACTCTGGGAATCGGTATTCCCTTTGTCATTGCACAGGGCGGAAACCCGGTTGTTGTCGGAGCACTTGGTATGACCTGCGGATTTTGTGGTACCTTATTAACACCGATGGCTGCCAATTTCAATATTGTGCCAACGGCTGTTTTGGAAACAAGAAATAAATGGACTGTCATCCGGGCACAGGCACCGATGGCATTCGCAATGATCGTCGTACACATCGTACTGATGCTGTTGCTGGCGTTCTAGGAAAGGAAGCTGTTTATGAAAATATTAGTGACCGGATTTGATCCGTTTGGCGGAGAACCGATAAATCCCGCTATTGAGTCAGTGAAGCTGCTGCCAGCTACGATAGAGGGCGCAGAGATTATCAAGTTGGAAATACCTACCGTCGTTCATAAGTCTTTGCAGGTGATTCGTGAAGCTATTCAGAAGCATGATCCGGATATGATTCTGTCGATTGGACAGGCGGGTGGCCGCAGTGATCTTACCGTGGAGCGTGTCGGTATCAATATCGATGACTGCCGTATCACGGACAATGAAGGCAATCAGCCCATTGATGAGCCTGTGTTTGCGGATGGTGATGCTGCCTATTTCTCCAACCTGCCAATCAAGGCAATGGTGAATGAGATACGCAAAAACAAGATACCTGCCTCTATATCAAACAGTGCGGGAACCTTTGTATGCAACCATGTGCTTTATGGTGTGCGCTATATGATTGAAAAGGAATTTGCCGGCAAGAAAAGCGGATTTATCCATATTCCGTATCTTCCACAGCAGGTGGTGGACAAGCCGGGACAGCCGAGCATGGCGCTGGAGGTTATCGTTAAGGGGTTAACCTGTGCTATTTCCGCAATGATTCATAATGAAACGGATGTCAAAACGACAGGAGGCACCATCTGTTAGAATGAAGCTGTTCGTTTATGGATCCCTGCGAATGGGATTGTATAATTATGAGCTTTATTTGAAGGGGAAGAGTCAGTTTTTAGGCTATGGCTATGTCATCGGGGAACTGTATTCCCTAAAGGAACGCTCATACCCGGCACTGCTTCCGGGGAATTCCAGAATTCTTGGAGAAATCTATGAGGTGGATGAAGCAGCAGCCCGTGCGGTTGATGCACTGGAGGAATATGTGCCTGGTAGTTCGGAAAATGAATATGAGAAAATAAACACGCAGATACTGGATGAACAGGGCAGACAGCTGGATATATTGCCTGTCTACTGGTATCATGTGGAGAAGCCGGGGAACCGCGAGCTTTTGGATGAAATTATACAGGAGCATGATTTTACAGCCTATTGCAAGGCAAAAGCAAACTAATACAGGAAGCCGTACTGTGATTTGTGCAGGCGGCTTTTTTGTGTTACAAGCTCGTCTGGGTGAATATACAGATGCGCTTAAAATCGTCGATAGGAACGTGTGAAATATATCCGATTTGTGATGTAATCAGTAAATTGAAACAACTGTTAGGCAATGCCTGCGCCTGCGCTCAAAGCGTGGGAGAATAGTGGGAGTTTAAACATATGGTCCCTATCCGGATATGCGTGGGAATGATGATAGAATGTGAAAGGAAGCTGCCATCTATGGTTTTATAGTTTGTTTCATGATGATATGCGAAAGCGAATCGGTATTGAGAGGCTTGAATTTTATGTGATATACAAACATTTGTATGTGTCACTGGATGGTTTATGATAGAATGTATAGAGATGTAGGTGTGCTGTTATTTTTATAGAGAATAAGATAAGGCTACATTCATTATTTAAATACATTGAATAAACAGGAGGGGTAAGGAATGAAATATGCTGTAAGCAGCTGCTTGCTGGGAGTAAATTGTAAATATAATGGCGGAAATAATGCTTCCTCGGAATTGATCGATTATCTGAAGGAGCATGAGGTGCTGCAGGTGTGTCCTGAGGTGCTGGGTGGTCTACCTACTCCAAGAGCTTGTGCGGAGATATCGGGGGAGTACATCATGAATACAGAAGGTGAGGATGTAACTGCGCAGTTTAAAAAGGGAGCAGCACTGGCACTGGCGCAGATACGTGAGTTTCAGCCGGATCTGGTCATTTTACAGCCGCGTAGTCCAAGCTGCGGAAAGGGAATCATTTATGATGGAAGCTTTCAAAACCGGCTGGTGGAGGGCGATGGAATGTTTGCACGTTTGCTGCTGGATGAGGGAATCCCGGTAATGACCTGCGGGGAATTTTTGGAAGAAGTGAAGCCGCTTTCTACAAAAGGCTGAGAAATGCATGGAAAACCCATGGGAAAAGCCATTTTTCTCGAAAAAAAACGAATTAAAGATTGTAAGTGGTATCAAAATGGTTTAAAATAGGATATGTAAAAAAGTTGTTTAATAGGAGGAATATAAAATGAAACAAATCACTGTATCTGTTATTGACCCAGTTGGATTACACGCACGTCCGGCAACTGTTGCTGTGAACGCTGCAAGCAAATTCAAATGTGAAGTTAACGTGTCTTTCAAGGGCCGTGAAGTAAACATGAAATCCATCATGGGTGTAATGTCACTGGGAATCCCTACGCAGTCTGAAATTACTATTTCCTGCAATGGTGATGACGAAGATGCTGCAATCGCTGCAATCGAAGAAGTATTGCGCGCTCAGAAAATCATCGGTTAATAAAAGAGAAAGGCTCCGAGCACAATCCTGCTGATAGACTGTGGACGGAGCTTTTTTTGTATATGAGTATTGGATGGAGGTTTCACTTAAAAAACAATATACGGCTGTTGTGCGTATGCAGGAATATCATTTCTGGTGGAATGCCGGTATATTTTACCGCATGTATCTTACCTGTATCCTTATTATCGATGAGGACGCAGTCTCTTCCAGAGATTCAAATGTGCTTAAGCCATATCCATAGGCGGTGTGGAAATACCTGTATTTTACAGGAAAGGTGATATGAAGCATCTGAGGGGTTCGGCTTCAACTATGATAGCCGGAGGCAGAGACATATCCGTATATTCCTGTCAGCACGCCATTGAAAGGAAGATGTGCATGTTATGCGCTGTTTCATATGAAATCCATCTGTACAATGAAAACTTTCCACAGAGGGTATAAATCGAAAACGGGTTTTTTCAAGTATGTAAAGACGATACTTGCAGGAAAACAGTAGTCGAATAGTCGTTTCATTCCTTATTTTGTATGAAATTCAGATAAAAATCAGATGCAAATCGTGTACAGAATGGCAAAATTTTTAATTTAACTCTTTAAAATGTGGTAATCGCTTACATTCGCTAAACTTTTACAGAAAAAACCATGAGATTATGGTATAATAAAACCAGCAATCAACAGAAAGGAAGATAGTTTATGGTGAAAGATATTTATGAAAAATGGCTGAACCATCCGAATCTGGATCCTTCTTATAAAGAAGTGCTGGAACAGATGGATGAGGGTCAGATCAACGATGCGTTTTATACAACCATCGAATTTGGTACAGCGGGGATGAGAGGTCTGTTGGGACCTGGTACAAACCGTATTAACCTGCATACGATCCGCAAGGCGAATGTCGGCTTTGCAGAATATATCTGCGCAAACGGGGAAGATGCGATGAAGCGGGGGGTAGCCATTGGCTATGATAACCGTCATATGTCAAAGGAATTCGCTATGGATTCCGCTAAGGTGCTTGCGACCTACAACATTGCATCCTATGTGTTTGAAAGTCTTCGCCCGACACCGGAGCTGAGCTTCGCTGTTCGTCATTTTAACTGCTTTGGAGGTATCATGGTTACCGCTTCTCATAATCCGAAGGAATACAACGGATATAAGCTGTATGATGAAAAAGGATGTCAGCTGGTGCCTGCACTGGCACAGCAGGTTATCGACCGAGTAAATGCAGTTGAGGATGAGCTTGCCATCATGGCAGAGCCTTCCGCTGAACAGGAAAAGCTGATTACCGTGATTGGTAAGGATGTGGATGAAGAGTATTATAAAAATGTACTCAGCATTCAGCTGAATCCGGATATCAATAAGGATGATGTGAAAATAATCTTTACGCCGGAGCATGGAACTGCGAACATTCCTGTGAAGGAAGTGTATACACGTGCAGGCTATCACTTTGTCGCTGTGGAAGAACAGTGTTCTCCGGATCCTGATTTCTCCAATACACCGACACCGAATCCGGAGGAGGCAGGAAGCTACGAGCTAGCAATTGAATATGCGAAGCGAGAGGATGCAGATATTATCCTTGTCTGTGATCCGGATGCCGACCGTATGGGTGTTGGTGTAAAGCATGACGGGGAATACAAGCTGCTTACCGGTAATCAGAGTGGTGCTGTATTGATTGAATACATCTTCTCACAGCTGCAGGCGAAGGATCGCATGCCGAACAACCCGGTGATGTTCAATACTGTGGTGACCAGTGATCTGGGAGAAAAAATCGCCACAAAATACGGAGTTGCTACAGAAAAGACACTGACCGGATTTAAGTTTATCGGTGAAAAGGTGGCAAAATACGAAATTACGAATGAGAAGCAGTATGTATTCGGATATGAGGAAAGCTATGGCTCTTTGATCAAGCCGTTCGTGCGTGACAAGGATGCTCCGCAGGCATGTCTGATGCTGGCAGAGGCGGCATGCTACTACAAGGCAAAGGGCAAGACTCTGGTGGATGTTCTGTATGATTTGTATGCGGAGCTGGGCTTCTATGAGGAAAGCCAGACATCGCTAAAGCTGGAGGGGCAGGCAGGCGCACAGCGTATTCAGGAAATTCTGGCAACCCTGCGTAAGACTTCAGTGGAAACAATTAACGATGTGAAGGTTATCCGCTTCGAAGACTATAAGGAAAGCAAGATCATTGAAAACGGAAAAGAAGAGGAGCTTTGCGGATTTACAAAATCCGATGTTCTGAAATACTATCTTGAGGATGGCAGCTGGATTGCGATTCGTCCAAGTGGCACTGAGCCAAAATGCAAGTTCTATTACTGTATCAAGGGAACATCACTGGACAATGCTCATGAGAAAACTCTGGCATTCCAGAATGCGATGGCAGAAATGATCAAATAAAAAAAGTGGTGAGTTCGATCATGAACTCACCACTTACTGTCTTATATGAATGTCAGCGATAGCTGTGCAGCAGATAGTTTCGGGTGCTCAGCAATGCGATTGTCAGTATGGTCAATGCTAGTAAAGACAGCAGCATGGGTATCCCTCCTTGTTTGTTAGTTTAAACTAACTATCTTCGTATACAGCATATCGCATTCATCTGTTCCTGTCAAGCTTCCGCATAGAAAAACTTTGAGCTTCAAAGCCTGTATACTATTTGAATCAGGCTATTCGCAAATAGTATACAAATAGGTAAAAAAGTAATGTAACCCATTACAAATTTATGAAAAAGAGAGGAAAACCTATAGGTTTTCGTGTTGAAATAGAGTAAAATATAAGTAGTTACAGACTGGAGGGCTACTCATGAAAAATAAAATTATGGATCGTTATTATAAGGGCTGTGCATTGGATGCTTACAAGCTGTTCGGCGCACACCTGTGTGAAGAACGGGGAAAAAAAGGAGTTCGCTTCACGGTGTATGCACCGCATGCGCAAGGCATTCAGGTCATCGGCTCCTTTGATGACTGGAGCTGCAAGGGACACCAGATGCGCCGAAAGGATGATAAGGGAATCTGGTCACTGTTTGTGGCAGAAGCAAAAGAAGGCGATATGTATAAGTATCGGGTGACACAGGCTACCGGACGTATTGTCGATAAGATGGACCCGTATGCATTTTATTCCGAGCTGCGTCCCAATACGGCCAGCATCGTTACAAATCTGGATTATAAGAAATGGAGCGATGAGAAATGGCTTGCGCAGCGTACGAAAAATTTTGATAAACCGGTAAATATTTATGAAATGCATCTGGGCTCCTGGAAAAAGGATGAAGATCAGGAGTGGGTGAATTATAAGGATATAGCGAAGGAATTGATTGCGTATGTGAAAGAAAACAATTTTACACATATTGAACTGATGCCGCTGAATGAGTATCCGTTTGACGGTTCCTGGGGCTATCAGTGCAGCGGGTATTTCAGCGCAACAAGTCGCTATGGAAGTGCACAGGAGCTGATGTATCTGATCAATGCATGTCACCGTGCCAATATCGGAATCATTATGGATTTCGTGCCTGTTCATTTCGTGCGTGATGATTTCTCCCTGTCATATTTTGACGGGACACCGCTGTATGAATATGAGAAGGCATGCGATGCGGATTCTCAATGGGGAACGGCGAACTTCAATCTCTGGAGAGAAGAGGTGCGCAGCTTCCTGATGTCGGCGGCTGCCTTCTGGATTGATAAGTATCATGTGGATGGTCTGAGAATGGATGCCATCAGCAATATCATACACTGGCATGGAAACAAGGACCTGGGAGAAAATGAAGGTGCCCTGCATTTCATTAAGCGGATGAATTATCATTTGTCTGAGGCATATAAAGGTGTCATGCTGATTGCGGAGGATTCCAGTGATTTTGCGAATGTGACAAAGGCAACGCAGGACGGCGGACTGGGATTTGATTATAAATGGGATCTGGGCTGGATGAATGATACGTTGAAGTATCTGGAAAAGGATCCAATTTATCGAAAGTGGCATCACAATAATATCACCTTTTCCATGGCTTATTTCTATTCCGAACGCTTTATTATGGAGTTTTCCCATGATGAGGTGGTACATGGAAAGAAAACCATCGTCGATAAGATATGGGGCAGCTATGAGGAAAAGTTCGCACAGCTGCGGACCCTGTATTTATATATGTTCACGCATCCGGGCAAGAAGCTCAATTTTATGGGAAATGAACTGGCGCATTTCCGTGAGTGGGATGAAGAAAAGCAGTGCGACTGGGATTTGTTAAAATATCCGATGCATGATGCATTTCACAGGTATTTTGCGAAGCTTGGCGAGCTGTATAGTAAGACACCGGCATTGTATGAAACAGAATATGACTGGACCTCCTTTCAGTGGATTGATGCGGACAATGCGGATGAAAATATGTTCAGCTACCTTCGTAAAAATGAAAACAGCTATTACATCGTTATTCTGAATTTCTCTCCAAATGCCTATAAGAAGCATGCATTCGGTGTTCCGGAAAAGGGTGTGTATCATGAGCTGCTGAATACGGAACAGGATATCTGGGGCGGAGAGATCACGGAGCTTGGAAAAATGAAGGCTGTTGAAAAGGAATGTAACAAGCTGCCGTATACCATCGAGGTGGATGTGCCTGCGTTCGGCGGTGTGCTGCTGGAATTGAAAAAGCGTAAGAAACCTGTCAAAAAAGCCGTAAAATAAATGTTTGCAGCGGCAGTCAAGGAAAAAGAGTTGTCGGTATGCGGGGAAATGTGTATAATGATTATCAGGTAAGCATTGACCTTACGAAAGGCAGGGAATAAAGTGAAAGCAGTTGTAGTAGGCAGCGGAAGCTGGGGCACCGGATTGGCCCAGGTTCTTTGTGATAATAATGAAGATGTGATGATATATGGAAATTGCGAGAGTGAAATACGGGATATCAATGAAAATCATCAGAATGCAAAATATTTTGCTGGAGTGGCGTTGAATCCGGCGCTTAAGGCAACGACTGATATCCAGGTTGTAAAGGATGCGGATGTGATCGTTTTAAGTATACCGACGATTGCTGTGGAAAGCGTTTGTAAAGAAATTGATGCTTTGCTGGATCATAAGGTTGTTGTTGTTAATACATCCAAAGGATTTCATCCGGAGACCTTTGATCGAATGTCGGATGTCATTCGCAGAAATATAAGTGCTGAGCATCTCAGCAGCGTGGTTTCACTGATTGGTCCAAGTCATGCGGAGGAGGTTGTCATCCGTATGCTGACAACGATCTGTGCGGTATCGCTGAAGGAAGCTGATGCACAGAAAATTCAAAAGCTCTTCTCCAATGATTATCTGCGTATTTATACCGGTACAGATGAAATAGGAAGTGAAATCGGGGTTGCAGTGAAAAATGCCATTGCACTGGCAAGTGGTGTCTTGTATGGTCTTGGATATGGTGATAATACACGGGCAGCTTTGATTACCCGCGGTCTGATGGAAATGACGCGGTACGGTGTTGCCTTGGGCGGTAAAAAGGAAACCTTCATGGGGCTGACAGGTATCGGAGATTTGATTGTGACCTGTACAAGTAAGCATTCCAGAAATTTTCAGGCAGGGTATGATATCGGCAAGCATAACAGTGCAAAGTATTTCTGGGATAATAATACGAAAACCGTGGAGGGTGTCAGAACAGCGAAGGCGGTGCATGAAAATGCAAAGCGTCTGGGTATCGATATGCCGATTGTCAATGAAATATATCAGGTGCTGTTTGAGGATAAAAATCCCGAGGATTCCGCAAGGGATCTAATGCTTCGTGATTTGAAGTCCGAGATAAATTTTTAAAAATTAATAGTTATTAAGTATAAGTCTACATAACTTAAGATATATTAAGAATTGTAGACTTTTTTTTATGTTAGAATGAGACCAGGTGATGATGATGAGGAAACGAAACAAACGAAAGTACCATTTGCGGATAGCTGCTGTCATGATTCTGCTTCTTGCGATTACGAATACAGCAACCTATCGAATTACGGAACAATATATACAGGGTAAAGAGAATGTGAAGGAAATCGCCTATAAAGGCAGTAATACAGTAAGCATCAAAAATGTTACAAAAAAATTGAATCCTGCGTCATTCAAAATTGATCGTCAGCTGGTGAAACAGATAAAGAATGTTATGATTATAGCGCATCCGGATGATGAAACACTATGGGCCGGAGATCATATAATGAAAGACAGATATCTGATAATTTGTCTGACAAATGGGAATAACAAAATCAGGAAAAAGGAATTTGAAAAGGCAATGGAACTGACTGGAAATTATGGTATTATTCTTAACTATCCCGATAATCCAAAGCACGTGAAAAACAACTGGAAAAAAGTTAAGGATCCAATACGTAATGATATTGATTATGTTCTTAATTATAAAAAGTGGGATTCGATTGTCACACATAATCCGGATGGTGAATACGGTCATATTCAACATAAATTCACAAGTATGATTGTAACCAATGAATGTGTAAAGCTGGGACTAACGGGTAAGCTGGAATACTTCGGAAAATTTTATAAAACAAATTACCTGCTGAATCATACGATACCGGGTGCCTTAGATTTGCAGGATGCGCAGGCAAAGGAAAATTTAATGAGTGAGGTTTATCTCTCGCAGGGATATGCACACAGAATTTTTAATCATATGGTGCCATATGAAAAATTTATCCGATACAAGGATTGGTATTTTGGCTTTTGATGCAGTTCAGAAATTAAATTAGAGTCAGAACAAAAGCGTATATACATAGGTTCTGACTTTTTGTATAAATAGTAAATATAGTTAGCGAAAAATGAATATTAAAGAAAGTTTTATATAAAGTTGATATTATGGATAGGATTGCGCTATAATGCTATGTATGTAAGAAAGGGGATTTAAATGAGAAAGATTGGTATCAGCATTCTGGTGTTATTTCTGGCGCTGGGTATGAATATAGCTTCACCATTTCAGAAAAACGTTATTCAGGCGGCAGAAAATACTGGATTTGAAATACATACGATCAGCGTAGGGAATGCAGATGCAACGTTGATCCGGTGCGGGGGACAGACAATGCTGGTTGATGCCGGTTATTCTACGGAAGCAGAAGAAAAAGGGAACAGCTTCAAAAATCCGTTAAGCAGTTACCTTATGGGAAACAATAAGGTTAGCAAAGAGCAGTCGGATGCATTCCGGAATAATGTGAAGCAGCTGATTGCTAAAAATCCGGATAACACTGTCACAAAATATCTGGAGTCACAGGGGATTCAAACCGTGAATACGCAGGAAGGATCTGCGGATAAAGGCAAATCTGGGCTGGATGTCATGATTGCAACACATCCACATTACGACCATATCGGTGGGTTCATTCCTGTTATGAATCGCTATTTTGGCGTAAATACAAGAATGTTTTGGGGTGCTCCATTTGAAACAGATTCCTATTATGAAGCATACCAGTCTGAATTAATGGATGCTCAGCTTGCACGCGAGGATGATGGACTTGTTGATCCATTTATGAGCTTTGGCGGACCTCGTGCAGGAGATTACTTTATGCTGGGAGAAGGTGATGAGCAGGCGCGTGTATTGTTTCTGACATCTGCCGATCCAGCGGAAGGTACCAGTATTGATGCAATAAACAATAGCTCATTAGTGATAAGAATTGACTATAAGAATGCTTCATTTTTATTAACCGGCGATTTGCAGCGGGAAGGTCAGAAAAAACTGATTGCCAGTGCTCCTGCTTTGCTTACACAGCTTCAGGAGATGGCCAAAAGAGATGATAATCTAAAGGATTTGCTGCAATGTAAAAATATTCTACAGGTTGATTACCTAAAGCTTCCGCATCATGGCTATCTGAACTTAGGCGATTTACCAGATGATTCGGAGGTTTCCGGCAATTATGAATTCTTCGAACAGGTAAAGCCGAGTATTGCAGTAGCTTCAACGAATGGAAGGACTGGCAATAACCTGAATGCTTTGCCGGCAGAAAGAACACGGCGTGATCTCTCATATGCAGATATTTATTCAACAGCAGATAATGGAACCATTGTTGTGAAAAGCGATGGAAATCATTTAACTACTTCCGCAAAACCAATGGAAAAAATATACAAGGCACAGACTCCGCAAAACCTGAAGGTTGATGTGCAGGAAGACCAGGTGCTGCTAAGCTGGAGTCCGGTAGCACGTCCAACAGAATATCGTGTATATTATCAGACAGATGACTCCAAAGCATGGCATTGGCTGTCATGTCAGCAGGATACCACCTATACATTCAAAAAAGGAAAGCCAGGGAAAGCGTACCGTTTTGTAGTAAGAACAGCAGATAAATATAAAGAAGGATGGCGGTTTAGCACTGCTGCTTATTCACAGGAATTCACGTATCCGGGCAAAACAGAAGGGTTTTATCAGCTATCCAGAAGGGTTAAGGTTTTCTCTTCACCGAACGCTTCGAAGTATTACCGCTATGATCCATTCAAAAAGAAATGGCTTGGCAGTATGAAAAATTATAACAATAAGCCTTTATTGCTTACAAGAGAATATGTCAATGATGAAGGAACATCATACTGGTCAGCTTATTATAATGGAAAATGGATAGGCTATGTAAACTCCTATGCACTAAAAAACAATGTGACAAAAGACACCTATTTTGGCTGGGGATCCAACAATACTAGGAAATTCAATACACCAAACCCGCAGAAATACTGGCTTTACAATGCTCCTTCCAATAAATGGGTAAGACGTATGACGAAATATAAGAATCAGAATTTTACTATAAAGCGCTCTCTGGCCAGACCAGATGGAAGCTTGTATTATTCCTGTTACAGCAAAGGCAAATGGATTGGGTACATAAACAGCTGGGGGTTCCAGAATCAGTAAATAAATAAGAATGGCTTTTGTTTTAGGTTTTTACCTGATTGTAGTTAATTACAGAGATTGGAGAATTCAATACTATTGTATTTATCAATAGATTTGAATTCTTTTTTTGCGAATACCCTGAAGTAAGAAAAATTCAGATATTATCTTCCAGGTATATTCATATTAACCTTTGAATACAGCAGTATGCTTTATAAGCGTTTTTAATAAGGATAGAATAAAAGAGGGATTATCGTGAATACTGGATGAAAAGCACATAACCTACGTTTTTATGGAATTATTATGTTAAAAAACAGAAAAATGAAAAACATCTAGTTTATAGATATCATTTGTAGTATAATCAATATGATTTCTTGTGAAATTCAAAGGAGTTAGATCTATGTTTAAAAGTATAAGGTATGTATTAAATGAAAATTTCTCTAATCTGTACCGTATTTTCTGTATAGCGAAATATGAATTACTGGCAGATATGCGCGATTCCAAGTTCGGAATATTCTGGAACTTTGCATCCCCGGCAATTCAGGTATTTACATACTGGTTGATATTCGGTGTCGCATGGAATAAGAAACCAATCGGTGATATTGATTATCTTCCATGGCTGGTCGTAGGCTATGCGGCATGGTGGTTTGTGCAGCCCTGTATTCAGAACGGCTGTAGTGCTGTTTTTTCAAAAACAAATGTAATAACGAAAATGAAATTCCCAGTCAGTGTTCTGCCGGCTACCATTTGTGCAAAAGAATTTTTTAACCATGGTTGTATGCTTCTAATAGCATTTGTAACACTGGCGATTCATGGTTTTTTTCCGAATATCTATTGGTTTGGTTTGCTTTATTATGCGTTATGTGCATTTGCATTTGTTGAAGCCGTTTCGCTGATTTTATCTGTTTTAACTATGCTCTGGCGAGATATTCGTAAGCTGATTACATCACTGATGCGGATGCTGATGTATTTTTCTCCCGTTATCTGGGAATGTCATTTTGGTAATCATGTTCCCTATCATGAACTCTTGAATAAAATTATGAAACTGAATCCTGTATATTATATCGTTAATGGATATCGCGATTCTATATTCTACAATAAAACATTTTTGGATCATCCGGCTCAGACCCTTTATTTCTGGGCAGTCGTTATAATCTTATTTGTGATCGGATGTGCCCTTATGTATAAATTCAAACGTAAGTTTATTGATATGATTTAGCAGGAGGTGTATATGGTAAAGAGTATATATGACAGCAGTGCCAATGCTGTAGAAATGAGAAATGTTTCTAAAATTTATAAACTAAAGAAAAAAGATAGTAAGAAAAGTGAAAATGAGCGTTTTTTTGCTTTAAAGGATATTACATTGAATATACCAAAGGGTGATGTTGTTGGTATCCTTGGTACCAATGGCTCCGGTAAATCTACCCTTTCTGTTATTCTTTCCGGTATTTCCGATATCGATGGCGGAGAAATGGAAATCAATGGGGAACAGGCACTGATTTCTATAAACACAGGACTAAACAATCAGCTGACTGGACTGGAAAATATTAATGTTAAGGGTGCGTTACTTGGACTTACGAAGAAGCGGATACGTGAGATAACAGATGGCGTTATTGAATTTGCAGAACTGGGGGATTTTCTTTATCAGCCGGTGAAAAAATACTCCAGTGGTATGAAGGCCCGTCTTGGCTTTTCTATATCTCTGGCTTTGAATCCGGATATCTTTATTGTTGATGAGGCATTATCTGTTGGTGATAAAGGATTTGCTCAGAAATGTTTGAATCGAATGAAAAAGCTGAGGGATGAAGAGGATAAAACGATTTTATTTATCTCACATTCCTTGCCACAGGTCCGTGATTTCTGTAAATCTGGTATATGGATTGAAGGTGGAAAGCTTGTGGAAACCGGTGATATTGATACAATTTGCGATCACTATGCCGCCTATGTAGACAAACTAAACAAATTAAGCGATAAAGAGAAAAAAGCAATGCTGGAAGAGAAGTTTAAGGAGCGTTTGATCATTGATGAAAAAACCTCTCTACTTGACAATCTGTTTCACAAGCTGTAGAAATAAGGTTATAGGGTATATAAATAAATTTACAAAGGAGAGAGAAAATTATGAAAAAGGTTATTACATATGGTACTTTTGATTTGTTTCATATTGGCCATTTAAATCTTTTGAAAAGGGCTAAGGCTTTAGGAGATTATTTGATTGTGGCAGTAAGCAGTGACGATTTTAATCTGCGTGAAAAGGGCAAGGTCTGTCAAATCAAAGATGTTGACAGAATGGAAATCGTAAAGGCTATTCGCTACGTTGATGAGGTTATTCTTGAAGAAAACTGGGAACAGAAGAAGCTGGATGTACAGAAATATGATGTTGATGTTTTTGTTATGGGAGATGACTGGGAAGGGAAATTTGATTTCCTGAAGGAATATTGTGAGGTTGTTTATCTGCCAAGAACGGAAGGCATATCTTCCACTATGATCAAGAGTGAATTGAAGCAGAAGTAGTGAGGAGGAGAAAAATGTCAGCGAAATATAAAGTAAGTGTCATTATACCGATATACAATGTCGCAGAGTATCTGGAGGAATGTCTTGAATCCATGGTTCGCCAGACAATCGATAGTCTGGAGGTCATCATGGTTGATGACGGCTCTACGGATATCAGTGGAGTGATTGCTCAGGAATATGCAAAGAACTATGACAATTTTTTCTATTATCTGAAGGAAAACGGGGGATTGGGAAACGCCCGAAACTATGGTATACAGTTTGTTCACGGTGACTATATTATCTTCCTTGATTCTGATGATATTGTGCCGGATGGCGCATATGAAGCGATGTACAAAAAGGCTGTAGAAACAGGAAATGATATGGTTGTCGGTGATGTACAGCGGTTTAATTCCAGGAAAAAATATAATTCCGGACTTCATAGAAAAGCGTTTCGTGATGCCTATGATAAAACAACTATTTTAGAAACTCCGCAGTTGATATATGATACCACTTCCTGGAATAAATTGATTAAATTCAGTTTTTGGAAGGAACATGATTTTAAATTTCCTGAGAAGATTTTATATGAAGATATTCCAGTGACGATGCCACTGCATTTTTATGCAAATGCGGTTTCCGTATTGAATGAAATCGTATACTTATGGCGTGAACGTGATGGAGCGAATAAATCGATTACACAAAACCGTACAGAAATGAAAAACTTCACGGACCGAGTGAAAATCATGCATATGGTTGATGATTTTTATAATGCACATGTAAGTGATGATCATGCGCTTTATATGAAGGATTACAAATGGATGTCTGTTGATTTAAAGCTTTATATACAAGAAATGCTGACAGCTGATGATGAATTTATCGATTATGCGATGGATGTAATCCGTGAATATATGAAGGATTTCCGAAAAGATTCTTTTCAGGATTTACAGGCAATCGACCGCATGAAATATCATCTGATAGAAACAGGAAATAAGAAGCGGCTTTTGGAATTGCTGGCTTATGAAAAGGGTGCTTATCGTACACTGAAAATCAAAAGAAAAAAAGTAAATGGCGAAATGCATTATATCGGAGACTTTCCATTTCATGATTTTCCTGAAGAATATTATGATATGACAAAAGAGCTTCGCCTGTATCCGGAGACAAGGTCTCTGCAGCAGGTTTACTGGAATGACAATAAGCTGATAGTAAAGGGATATTCCTTTATTCAACGATTAACCTGCTCAAGCAAACATGCACAGCAGCTGAAGGCTAACCTATTGAATGTCGCAACAAAAGAATCTGTATCTGTACCATTAACTGTATGCAAGGCCAATGGTGTTCGCGGAAGGCATGGATTAAAGGTTGATAAAAGCAACCGTAAAGCGCGTTATTATAATTATAAATGGAGCGGCTTTGAAATTGAAATTGATTTCAGCAGACCGGAAATACAGAAAATTGCAAATGGTATTCTGAAAGTAGAGCTGCAATATAATCGCGAAGGAATACATACATCCTTTTATGCGGGTGGGCCGGTTTCCGGAAACGATGCACGTCCCAAATATCTGAATGTGAAGGATACAAAAGTACTTCCATATTACAATCTGGGGTATGATTTATGTCTGAATTGTGAATCACTTGATGTAAAGGTTCAACAGCTTACTGTTACTGATCATGAATTAATAGTGAAGACGCAGTTGTCAAAAGAAACATTGATATGCAAAAGTGACGATGCTGTGAATGAATTAAAAGTCAAGCAACAAAATGATATGCAGAGCGCTGTGCTTGATCTGAATGCTTTTCATGCAGACCACGGGGTTATCATGGCAAAGGGCGGCAAGGCATTATCCAGCAATGATTTGCGTTTAAGTCGTTATGCATTCACGACTGATCAGCTGATTCGCGTATATAGTGATGATGCCGGATATATGAACCTTGCAGGGGAACCGCATCGTTCTGTTTTGACAAGACTATATTGGGCAGAAGAACAGATTGGTATGGAAGTAGAAACCAGACTGAGTAATGCAGATAAGCTGAAAACTGCGTATTTTGAATTGAAGGGCGAAAGCAGTACCTTGACTATGCCACCGGTTACTGGAAAAATTAATGTTCAGGGAAGCTCTGTAACAGCAGCTGCAATTATTCCGATATGTGATGATGCTTTCACAAAGAACATGGTGGCGGATAAATGGAAAACGTACATTATTTATGAATTTGAAGATGGTTCCGTACAAAAGCACACCATTGCGGCTGATGCGGTAGCGCAGCTGTCCAGAAAACCATATAAGGATTATTACTATAGTGTATATCCAAATATGGATCTGGATATGATTGTAAAGGTCACAAGAAAATGGAAATGGTATGAGAGTAATAAGCTGCGACGCAAGTTTGTGGAATTATTCATATATCCAATGCTGAGAATGCTGCCGGTACGTAAAAAAAGAATTGTATTTGAAGGCTGGTGGGGACAGAAGTTCCACTGTAATCCGAAGGCGTTTTATAAATACATGGATAAAGAACATCCGGATTATACCTGCATATGGTCTCTTGTAGATGAAAGAACACCAATTGAGGGAAATGGAATTCGCGTACGTAGAAAGAGTCTGCGTTACCACTATTACATGGCTACATCAAAATACTTTGTGAATAATGTAAACTTTATGGAGTCCTTTAAAAAGCGGAAAAAACAGGTAGAAGTGCAGACCATGCATGGGACACCATTGAAAACACTTGGATTGGATGTTCCAGGAGAGCTTCCTACAGAAGAGGCACGTCAGAAATTTATTAAAAAATGCAGCCGCTGGGATTACCTGGTTGTGCAGAGCAGCAAGGCAGAGAGCATTACATCCAGCTGCTATGCATTTAAGAAAGAATTTCTGAAAACAGGATACCCAAGGAATGATGTGCTGTTTGCAAAGAACAATGAAAAGGATATTACTGATATAAAGAAAAAGCTTGGTATTTCACCGGAGAAGAAAGTGATTATGTATGCTCCGACATGGCGTGTACGAAATCAGTTCAATATGAAAATTGATATTCAGGAGTTGAAAAAGCAGATTCAGGATGACTATGTTCTGATGCTGCGTATACATCCTTTTGCAGTTAAAGGTCTGAAGGAAGACCTGCTGGATGAATTTGTAATCAATGTAAGTAACTATCCAAGTGTTGAGGAGCTTTATCTTGCTTCCGATATTGTTATTACAGATTACTCATCTGTAATGTTTGATTATGCAATTTTAAACAGACCAATGCTGTTCTTCACATATGATTTGGAAGATTACAGAGATACTCTGCGTGGATTTAACTTTGATTTTGTCGCAGAGGCACCAGGACCTCTGCTGAAAACTTCCGATGAGGTGATACAGAGTATTGTGAATATTGATAAAGTTGCTCAGGAGCATGACGAGGCTTTGCAGAAATTCCGTAAGAAGTTCTGCGAGTATGAAAAAGGTACGGCATCCGAACAGATTTTTCAAAGGGTTATGCAAAATCAGTAAACATCAGGATAAAGAATGTAATAGCCTGTCGTTTGAAAGTTAGAAGTCAGTGTCTATTGACACTGACTTCTTTATATAATCGTTCAGGCACAATATGTTTAAGGGATGGTCTGTTTATGGTGACTGTGTTAAAATACAGTATAGACAGACAGCTTATAAGAGCAGTAAGGAGATGCGTATGTCAAAAAGTGTAGATGTCAGTGTAATCGTGCCTGTATATAATGTTGAAAAATATATACGCGTTTGTTTGGACACCCTGGTTCATCAGACATTATCCAATATCGAAATTATTGTTGTAAACGATGGAACGAAGGATGATTCACAGAAAATTATAGATGAGTTTTCTTCTCTCTATCCGGATAAAATCATTGCATTGAAAAAAGAAAACGGGGGGCTTTCCGACGCTAGAAACTATGGTTTGGAGCATGCGAGTGGTGCCTATGTTGGATTTGTAGATAGTGATGACTATACAGATATCGAGATGTATCAGAAGCTGTATGAGAAAGCGAAGCAGGAAAACGCGGATATTGTTGTTTGCGGATATTATGGTGTACAGGAACAAAACGGGCAGTTCCGGCATTTTCAAAAAGGAAATCTACAGGAATTTGACAAGAGCCTGCAGGAAAATCCTCGATTGCTGTATATGAACTCTACCTATGCCTGGAACAAGCTGTATCGGCGTGAATTATTTATAAAGACCGGAATACGGTATCCAAAAGGCTGTCTGTATGAAGATATGGCAGTAACCTGGACTTTATTTTTACATGCGAATAAAATTTCAAAGGTTGATGAACCGTTATACTACTACATACTGAAACGAGAGGGGGCAATCACAGCTACCTACAGCAGTAAGACATTACAGATGTTTCAGTCTATGGAGCTGGTAAATACATATTACAAAGAGCAAAATGCTTTTAATCAGTACCAGGACATCCTGTGCTTTCTTAATCTGAAGCATATGCTGCTGCGGTTTCAGGATTTTCCGGGGTACCATAATCTGTCTCTTAAAAAAACAATGATCAAAACCGGATTTCAACATATGAACAGGAATTTTAAAAACTGGAAAACAAACAGTATCTTTTTTGAGGATGTATATAAGAACCGTAAAATCAAGTATATGGTTCCATATAAAGCTTTCTGGTATTTGTTTATGTTTGTACCCAAAAGTGCACTCACCTGTATGAAGACTGTTAAAAAAACGGTCAGTAAACTTAAGCGACTGGTGAGCAAGCGTTCCTATATTACACGGTATGCCTATCACGCATATTGTAAAAAGCATCCGGTGATAAAGGGACAGGTGCTGATCGAATCCTTTCAGGGAAAAACCGTTTCAGATTCACCCTTCTATATCGCACAGCAGCTTCAGAAGCAGGTTGATAAAATATACATTGCAACAACTGAAAAAAATAGGCAGGAGCATAAACAGCTGCTGAAGGAGCACGGACTGGAGACTGCCATACTCGTTCCTGTATACAGCAAAGCATATCAAATGGCTCTGGCAACCAGTGAAATTCTAGTTAATAATGTTACATTTCCACCATACTTTATCAGAAGAGATGAACAGGTGTATCTGAATACCTGGCATGGAACACCATGGAAAACATTAGGTAAGAAAATGAAAAACGGTATCCAGGATATGAGTAATATACAACGAAACTTTCTGCAAAGCAGTATGCTTCTGTTTCCAAATGTATTCACCAAACAGAGGATGATAGAAGACTATAATTTGACAAATTTATTTACCGGGCTATCCTATACAGCAGAATATCCCCGTAATCTTGTATTTCATGAGCATGAGAAAACGATAGCTATTAAAAAACGGTATGGTTCGGAGAAACTGGAAATGATAGCTTATATGCCCACATGGAGAGGATTGACAAGCACTGCATTGGAAATAGCGGGCTATGCCGAAGAACTGAAAAAGATATTACAGGTATTGGATGAAACGCTGAATGACGATCAGATGCTTTATGTCAATCTGCATTCTCTTGTAAAGGATGTGATACCGATTCAAGGCTATCAGCATATATGCTCCTTTCCTGAGGGCGTAGATAATTATGAGTTTCTGATGGGCTGCGATATGCTGATAACAGATTATTCCAGTGTACTGTTTGACTTTGCACTGACAAAAAGACCTGTCATATTATTTGTTTATGATGCTGAAGAATATGCCAGAGATCGTGGTATGTATTTTTCCGTTCAAGATCTTCCATTTGTAAAGGCGGAAACATTAAAACAGCTTCAGGAATATATTACGAAGCAGAAATCGGTGGAAATCAGCAAAGCTGCATGGAATGCATATGCAGATGTATTTGTATCCAAAGCTGCTTTTGATCCTGCAGTATGCCTGAAGAAGGTTCCTGTGGATTCCATTACAGATTATGCTGATAATAAGAATAAAGAGCGTACAGTGTACTTTATACCGAAAATAAAGAGGCTGCAGGACATCCAATATTTAAAGGAAGCTGCGGAGGATCACAGTGCAATAGCAGTTTTGGATCGTCAGGATTTCACTCCGCTTACACAGAAACTGCTGTATCAGGAATTTCATGAATGCCTTGATTATATCGTCATGGATGTTCGTATGCAGTTATCGCCTAAAGAGGAACTTAAGAGACTGCTGCACAGATTTCCCGGGATGGAGGCCTATCGCCGCGAATTCCAACGAATTTTACCAAATATTAAGGTGAAGGAATGCGTTGATTTTAAGAAAAGCAGATATACATTCGGTATGAAGAAATATATTGATTCACAGAACAGGAGATGAGGACATGGGATTAAAAAAGCTTATTCTCCATATGGTATTATGGTTTTTTTATCAACTGGCAAAATGTCTGCCAGTCAGACAAAATCGAATCACCTTTGTAACACTGACTTCGCAAATACTTACAGGTGATTTCAAACTCTTGGATGAAGAACTGAAGCGTTATCCGGATATTGAAATACGTTATATTCTCACAAAGTTTGAAAAGACGATAAAAGGTGATTTATTATATTTCCTAAATTGTATTAAACAGGTATTTCTTATCAATACAAGCAAAGTTGTTATTTTAAACGATAACAATTATGTAGTTTCTCATTTTAAAAGATCGCAGGTCAGGGTGCTTCAGGTATGGCATGCATGCGGTGCTGTAAAGAAGTTCGGAAATGAAATTGATAGGCAGTATGAGATAAAAAACTATGATTATGTTCTTTCTACAAGTGATCAGTGGAAACCGGTATATGCGAAAGCATTTGGTGTTAATGAGCATCAGGTGCTGCCGTTAGGAATACCACGAACGGACGCTCTTTTTTCAAAGGCGTGCAGACTGGCATATAGAAATGAGCTACTGGAAAAGTACCCTGAACTGCAGGGTAAGTATGTAATCCTCTATACTCCAACCTTTCGAGGTAATATCATAAAGGGGCTGCGTCATGTGGATTTAGATCTTTCATCTCTGATTGAGAAGCTACCGGATCATTATGCTGTTATGTATAAGATGCATCCTTTGCTGCGTGATGTTGACCTTGGAAGTGGTGAGCGGATTCTGAATGTAACAGATGAAGAGCTGAATCATCTATATACGGTAGCAGATTGCCTGATTACGGATTACTCTTCTATTTTGTTTGACTTTTCAATTATGGAGAAAAAGGTCATTCTCTATACGCCTGATCTTGCGGAATATGGAGAAACACTCGGCTTCAACATAGATTTGAAATCCATACCCTTTCCGGTATGTCAGACAGCAGAGAGCCTGACGAAAGAGCTTTGTATAAAAGATTATGATAAGAAATCCATAAAAGCATTTAAGGATATGTATTTTATGTATCAGGATGGAGAAAGTACCAAAAGAGTAAGCAGCTTTATTTATCAACAGCTGAAACAATCATGAGTTATATGCGAAGGAGTAATTGAAGAATTTTCTTCGATTATTCCTTCTTTCATATTATTGGGCCGTTAGGCATTTTAAAAAATATGATGAAATTTAAGAATATTTAAGGAAAAAAAGGAAAGTCGCAATTCATAGAATGATATAATCATAGAGGTTAATAATAGTAAAGAATTAGAGAAAGTTGGAATGCAATGAAAAAAAATGATATACGTTATATGGCAGTATTGGGAATACTCATTGTTCTGATTACGGGTGTTCTCTTTACGCTGCTGCAAAGCAAACAGCTTGTATATGGTTCCATAACGGACTGGCTGAGTCAGCATGTGGCGTTTGCTGAATATTTCCGCGAGAATTTTTATCAAACAGGACAGCTGTATCCAGACTTTTCATTACAGCTTGGAGCTGGTCAGAATATGGCAGAGTTTATTTATTACGGGCTGCTGCGACCGGAGATATTGCTATCCTATGCGTTTCCTATGATCAAGATGTCTACCTACATTATGATCAGCAGCATTGCTCTCACAATCACAAGCACGGAATTGTTTTATTACTGGATAAGGAAACAAAATATTTCGCAACATGCTGCATTTTTTGCTTCGGTTATTTTTTTATGTGCAGGTCCCATGCTGTTTCATACGCATAAGCATGTGATGTTCATCAACTATATGCCATGGCTTATACTGACATTTATCGGAATTCAACGCTATCTTCAAAAAAGGAAAAGTGCTCTTATGATGATTGGTATTGTACTGATGATTCTGGAAAGCTATTTCTATAGTGTCAGTGCTCTCTTTATGTGCGGTATCTATGCAATATATGAAATCCTGCGAATGCAGAAAAAAATTGATTATCTGGAGTCTCTTAAAACCATAGGCAGGCTGATGGGACAAGTGCTTATCGGTGTAGGCATCAGCTGTTTCATTCTCCTTCCAACGGTAATCATGATGTTCAGTCATACCAGAGAAGCAATCCAATCCCCTACACTTATGGAGTTGTTGAAGCCGGACATGGATATCAGCGCACTCACCTATACCGGATTCAGATCCAATGCGTATTCTGCGGGTATGTGTGTGATTGCCTTGGCTGCGGTTGTATATTTTATTTTCAGAAATTCCAAAGAAAAACGAGCTCTGGGTATCATGACTCTACTGATTACTATCCTACCCTTGTTTTGTTATATTTTAAATGGTCTGCAGTATGTACGGGAAAAGTCTTTGATTCCAATGATTCCGCTCATTGGCTATATGATTGCGGAAATGCTGTCTGAAATGGAAAACAAACCATCTCGCAGGCTGCTTTGGATTTTACCGTTTTTATTCCTTCCTTATTTCTTTATTGAATTGGAAAAGCTGAAGCTTCTGTATTTGATAGACGCATTCTTTTGTTCAGGAATTTTTATATTATATACGGTCACAAGAAAAAAATATATATTTGGTATATATCTGCTGTTTCCTTTGCTTTTAACAATGCCAACAAATAAAGTTGAGAATTTCGTAAAACAGTCTCAACTCTCAAAATTTGAAAATACAGATAAAAAAGCACAGGTGAAAGCTGCGCTGGATCAGGACTCTTCTCTTTATCGCTTTGATGATCTGCATTATGCTTTACGTACATGTAATCAGGTTCTGGATAGCCGAATGTATAAAACATCTCTGTATTCTTCAAATCGAAATCAGGATTATTCCTATTTTACGGACAAGGTGATGGGGATGCCGGGACCAAGCACGAATAATGCAACCGTCACTGCGGAAAAAAATTCTTTCTTTCAGTCACTGATGTCTGTTAAATATCTATATGGTAAGGGTACTGTTCCATTGCATTACAGCATCCTGTCCGGTGATAAAAACGGTTATGTAGCCGTTAATGAGAATGTATTGCCGATGGGGTATGCAACATCGGATTTGTTATCCAAACAGCAATTTCAAGACCTGAAATATCCTTATTCCATGGAAGCTGTATATAACAATGCAGTTGTTGAAAGAGCTGATGTGAAAGAGTGGAAGAGCAGCCTGCAGGAAGTGCAGCTTTCATATAAGCTTTTGCACATGGATGATTCTGTTACTGTGAAGAAGCTTAAAAATGGCTATCAACTGACAGTAAGTAAAAAAAGCACGATAAACTTACGATTGGATCAAAGCATCGACGGGCAATTGCTTATTTTGGATCTGCCGATTACTGAAATTAAAAAGCCGTCAAGAACAGTCGTAGGTATCGAAATTAACGGCATTGTGAATAAGCGCGGATCAAACAGTGATATGTATGGCAACAATAGAAATAATTTTCGTTATGTTCTGGATAGAGACAAGCCATGGAGAGATATCACTTTAAAATTGGAGAAAGGGGCTTATACAATTCAAAATCCCAAGGCATACCTTATGGATGGCAGTGTCTTAACCGAGCGACATAAGAGCATAGATGCATTAAAAGGTGAGCGCATGTCAGGTAATAATGTATTAAAGGGAGAAATAGACGTTAGAGATGACGGTTATTTTGTAACCTCTATTCCGTTTGATAAGGGATTTACAGTACGTTTGGATAACAAAGAAATTGCATATGAAAAAGTAAATACAGCATTTGTTGGATTTCCAATAAAGAAAGGCCATCATACTGTAGAAATTACGTATCAAATGCCAGGAAAAAGCGCTGGAATTATGGTCAGTATACTCTCTTTGCTGATTGCTACAGCACTTTATCTGAAACAAAAAGTATCCATGCAGCGGTTGAAACAAAAGAAATAGAAGAAGAAACAGGTCTGTGACAAAACACAGATCTGTTTTTCATATATAAAGAAATCTTAAAAAATCCTCGTCCTATTCGAAAAGTTCTGTATACTTATAGGTAAGAGGTGATACATATGGAGCAGTCCCGTATTCTTGTTGTAGATGATGATAAGGAAATTCGTGAAATTATCCGTGTTCTGCTTACGCAGGAAGGGTATGATGTTTCAGAAGCGAGAAACGGAAGAGAAGCGTTGGAGTATATGAACGATCATATTGATTTATACATTTTGGATATTATGATGCCCTACATGGATGGATATGAGCTGTGTGAACAGATTCGTAAACATAGTAATGCACCAATTTTGTTTCTTACAGCGAAAGGTACACAGAAAGATAAAGCGCAGGGCTTCTTTAAAGGGGCGGATGATTATCTTGCCAAACCGTTTTCCTACTCGGAATTACTGGTGCGTGTAAAAGCGATGCTGTGCCGCTTTATGGTCTATCAGGGAAAGCAGGCGGAAATAGAAAAGCGTTATCGTATCCTTCAAATCAGGGATATTCGCATTGAAGAACGCGATGAGGCAGTATATGTAAAAGGAGAGAAGATAGCAATGACAGATCTGGAATATCAGCTTTTACATTTCATGGCAACACATAGGAACCAGACGTTTTCTGCTGAGGAATTATTTGTATCTGTATGGAATGAGCCTTATTTCACATCTGCAAATAATACCCTCATGGTGCATATCCGAAATGTCAGAAAGAAGATAGAAGAGGACGCCAGAAATCCGAAATATATTAAGACGATATGGGGAAAGGGGTATCGCTTTGAATAAGAAAAAAAATGGCTGGTTTTTAAAAACATATGTTCTTTTAACCGTTGCGTTTATCACCTTTTTCACTGTGTATGCTTTTCGTTATGATGTATTGGACTCTCTATATAAAAAAGGTTATGTAGAATTCGAAACCAAGGAAAGTATGGAAAAGAAGCTAAAGCCTGTTATAGAAGAGAAATATATTTATCCTGAAAATATAAATGATGTCACAAATAAGCTAAACGAATTGTTTCCGGACTATGATTATCATATATGGTCAACTATTTATGGCGAAAAAAAGAAAGTTCAGGTATATGAGACAGGATATGATTATATCGAGGAAACACAGCATTACAGGGAAACAATAGATATAACGTTTGCTAGAGGAATTTTGAGTGTACAAATTCATCCAAAGATAACGAGCTATTTAAATGCTTATCGATTATTTTGTCTAGTTAATGCAATTATAATCTCTTTCATTATGATAATACTATACAGGTATGAGCAAAAAAATAGTAAACTAAAAACGGTTTTATATCACTTATGGAACAAACCTAAGCTACATCGGTTGCATAAATTATCAACAGAACTTCTCCTAGTTAGTATAGGAACAATTCTATTTGTTTCCTTTATGCTTGTATTCTTATACATAGGTCGTGATGTTCCTATTGCATTTATGAGAGAACTACAATTATATGAACATGCACTGGATGAGCAAGCAGCTGTCATCCAGGAGAAATTACGTAATATAGATATAAGTAAGGGAAATAACAAAGAAATTGAAAAAATATTAAAAAATAATCTCCCTGATACAACGTATTCGTTCATTGAAGTTATTCCTAATAAAAAAGATAAAATATATGAATATTCATATATGAATGAAATGTATGAGAATAATGATTTATACATTTTAAACCATACGTATGCATCAACTGCTCATATCAACTATAATTATATAATGGAGAATGATCAGGGCTTTGTTCAATTAAGGATAAACTATTATCCCTATTTGAACTATACTTTACCATATTTGATAGTATCTGTCATTCTTTCGTTTTCTTATCTCCTTATATTTCTTCAATTGTTTATAAGAAATAAAATCAAAGCTATTCAAATAATACAAAAGGATACTTCTATTTTAGCAGGCGGAGATTGGAGCCATTCCTTCCAGTATTATGGAAGTGATGAAATAGGTCAGCTGAGTGACGAATTACGCAGTATGCAGAAGAGCTTTTATGACAACATGCAAAATGAAAAAAAAGCGAGAAAAGCAAATCAGGAATTGATTACAACACTATCGCATGATTTGCGTACACCTTTAACCTCTTTACTTGGTTATCTGGAATTGATTCGTTATCGGGAAGGCAGTGTGGAAATGAAAAGAGAATATCTTGATCGCTCCCTGTTAAAGGTGGAACAGATTCGAAGTCTTTCCAATAAAATGTTTGAATATTTTCTGGTGTTTGAAAAAGAAGAATCTCTGAATCTGGAAGTACAGCCGCTTTCCAATTTATTGAATTATATTAGAGAAAATATTGAGTTTATGCAGCAGGATGATATGAAAATCACCTATACACTGGAGGATGAACACTATCAGATTGCATGTAATATTGAAATGCTGCAAAGAGCAATGGATAATTTATTCTCCAATATGCATAAATATGCAGATCACAGTGCTACAGCCATTGTGCGTGGAATTTGCGAAGGAAATCAATACCAGTTATACATGAGTAATCAGATTCGCATAGATGATGAAAAAGTAGAAAGTAACAGAATTGGATTGAAAAGTGTAGAAAAAATAATAATGATGCATAATGGAACAATGAATATTGATGTAAAAGAGAATACATTTACCGTTGTATTAGAGCTGCCATTGGTTATTGCAGAATGAATCGCAGAATCATGGGAACAATGAAACTAATGCAATGATTTGCAGATTTTAAGAAACCTTAAGATAAAGCTGATAGCAAACAAAAATTATGAATGTTAAAATATAGAAGGAAGCTGGCTTTCCTTTGCTATAAATGTTTGGTTTTATAATCAGATATGATTTCTTTATTACTGATTGCTGATAAAAGACTGGAAAACAGAAGGAAAATGGCGTATTCTTATATATAGCGTATATAAGCTAAGCAGGTATGAAAGAGGTATTTTATGGATGAGAAGAAGAAAAATATAATAGAACTGCTAAACTATGTCGTTGTTGGTGGTTTGACAACACTTGTGAATTTTGTTGTGTATTTCTTCTGTACACATATACAACTGCATTATTTAATAGCAAATGTTATAGCATGGATATTTGCAGTGCTGTTCGCCTATATAGCGAATAGAAAATATGTGTTCAAGAGTGAAGGAAATGATCAGAAAGCTGAATTTTTACAATTTGTGTCTCTGCGTGCTGTAACACTCGTTGTGGAAAGTCTTCTGCTGTTTGTCTGTATCCAATTAGCAGCTATGAATGAAAATATTGCGAAGATTTTTGTCAGCATTGTTACGGTTATAGGCAATTACGTATTTTGTAAATTTATGATTTTCAAACCAAAAACGCAGGAATAGTGAAACGAGGGATGTATTATGAAATTGTCGCTGGTAGTGCCTTGTTATAACGAGGCTGATAACGTAGAGTTATTTTATGAAAAGGTCGAAGCTACTTTTCGGAATGAAACCTTTGATTATGAGTATATATTCATCAATGATGGTAGTAGGGATCAAACTTATGTTAAGCTAAAAGAGCTTGTAAAGACATATCCGGACGCTCATATTAACATCATAAACTTTTCACGCAACTTTGGAAAGGAAAGTGCAATGTATGCAGGGATGAAAGAGTCAGTTGGTGATTATACCGTTATTATAGATGCTGATCTTCAACAGGATCCGGCCTATGTTCTTCGCATGATGCAGATTCTTGATGAGGATGACAATCTGGACAGTGTTGCAGCCTTCCAGGAGAAGCGTAGGGAAGGAAAAATTTTACGAGGCTTCAAATCAGCATTTTATCATATGATAAATCGTGTTTCACAAGTAGAATTTGTTGATGGAGCTAGTGATTTTCGTTTACTGAGCCGTCCTATGGTTGATGCCATTTTGTCATTGCCTGAAAATAATCGGTTTTCAAAGGGAATTTTTTCCTGGGTCGGATTTCATACATATTATATGGCTTATGATGTTCAGGATCGTGTAAACGGACAGTCCAGCTGGTCCTTCTGGAAGCTGTTTAAATATGCAATCGAAGGCTTTGTATCATTTACGACGATGCCGCTGCGTATAGCGACGGTATTCGGTATCACATTTTCAGGACTGGCATTTCTATATTTAATAGTGGTATTGATACAGAAATTGATTATGGGAATCACAATTCCAGGCTATGCGACAACTATTTGTCTGATTTTGCTGATTGGTGGTATTCAACTGTTTTGTCTTGGAATCATGGGTGAGTATCTTGCCAGAACGTATATGGAGACAAAGCGAAGACCAATTTATGTACAGAGAAACAAAATTGATTATAAGGAACGAACAAAGTAGTATAGGCAGATATGCTTGCACTGCTTTTTTTGTGCGGTTTATACTGTTATTCGCTAATCGAGCAAATATAAAGAAATCTTAAGAAATCAGCGGTGCAATGAGTCTATATGATATTCTACAAGTATGAACAGGTGGTTTAAAAAGGGAAAGAAAATGAAAAAGAAAAAAAGTGATTACAGCGGCATTGAGCGCTATCGTCTTGGGGACAGTTCTTATGTCCTCCTCTGTATTTGTCAGTATAGATCAATAGGGGATTGATTTAAAAAAAATGAATAAAGGCATATTTAATCCGAAGTAAGGGAAAAACAATAAATTAAGATCATACTTGGATAGCATACTTTAAAAACAGTAAAGAAGGTGATTGACTTATACAAAATCTGGAATAGAATTTATTTCTTAGTAACTTTTAGGAAATTAGCTGAATAGTCTAAAATTTATAACAGCTTAAATAGGAGGGCGTACCATGGAAAAGAAACACAAGCTAGCAGCTGTCGTGCTTGGCATAGCAGCAGTATGCACAATTGGAATTATTGCTACACAGTATAGCAGCAAGGAAGAATATGTATCCTTGCAAGGGAGTGCATTATCTAGCCCGACAGACAGAGTTGTAATTGCGGGAGACAAAGAATATGTTGTCGGTGCGGATGGCTTTGAACCTGGATACTATGACGTTTCTACAAAGGAGCCGGTTAAGACGAACGCATTTAATCTTGGAGTTAATCAAACAATCTTGAATATTAGATATTACAATCATAACAAGATATCTTTATCACAGGGTAGCTCTGTGATAATGACGCGCTCTAAATTCGAACCATTGAAATTTCATGATGATATCGCCGTATTGAACAATACCACAGGAGCATTTCGGTGTGGAGAAGAAATTGAAGCAGGCACATACAAAGTAAGTGTCGAAGGTAAGCATAAAAATGCAGAGATATTTTTCCAGGTGGAGATGAATACTGAAAATAAATGGGAGGCTGTGGATAACGTACAGGTTAAAAATAAAAAGAGTGCAATTCTCAAAATTCAGGGAAACGAGTATTTGGATATCATAAATTTTTATCCTGAATATGGTGATTTCAAGATATATATCAAAAAAGTTGAATAAGTTCGTAAGAGAATAAGGCATTGTATACATTTCTACAAATTATAAAACAATCGAAAGACGACGTTTAAATATAGAATAAATGGAAAGAATATCAGAGAAATGCTCGGATATTCTTTTCTTTTAAAATTTTCATAAATCGTGGAAGCGGTATCCTTTCTTTCTGTTTGTCACAAAAGAGAAGAAAGACCATAAAATAGCAGGAGAAGGGAGGCTTTGCGCACTTTACGTACAGTTTTTGTATTTGTAATTACGTGTAAAATAATGTAAAATAAAAGGCGAGCTGGAAGGAGTAGTTAAAGTTATGGCTAACGAATTTAAAAACAAAAATGAGTTCAAGGAAGAGTTTCAAAGAAGAATTATAGAGCGCTACGGCCGTTCTTTTGAACAGGCCCACATCACTGAAAAATATATGATTCTGGGGGAAATGGTTCGTGACTATGCAAGCATTCACTGGAACGCCAGTAAGAATGTCGTATCCGAAAAACAGGAAAAGCAGATGTATTATTTTTCCATGGAATTTCTTATGGGAAGACTGCTGACAAATAACCTGATGAATCTGGGAATCTATGAAATCGCCAAGGAAGGTCTTGCCGAGCTTGGACAGGATATCAATGAACTGGAGGATCTGGAAAGCGATGCAGGTCTTGGAAATGGTGGCCTGGGTCGTCTGGCTGCCTGCTTCCTCGATTCACTTGCCAGTCTGAATCTGGCGGGACATGGAAACTGTATCCGCTATGAATACGGTCTCTTCAAACAGAAAATCGTAAACAACGAGCAGGTTGAGGTACCTGACCAGTGGCTGTCTTTAGGCAATGTCTGGGAAGTGCGGAAACCGAAGCATGCAGTCAATGTCAACTTTGGCGGACATGTGGACATGTGGATGGGAGAAGACGGCAAGGCAATCGTTAACCATGTGCCTTCCCTGATTGTACGCGCCGTACCTTATGACATGCCGATTGTCGGACAGAACACCAACCTGACAAATACACTTCGTCTGTGGAGTGCAGAGGTTGCGGATGATGCCTGTGATGCGAGCAGTCTGAACGAATATGTAAACGAGGTGCGTGAAATCTGCCGCAATGTTTATCCGGATGATTCCACCGAGCATGGCAAGATTCTGCGTCTGAAGCAGCAGTATTTCTTCGTAGCCGCAGGATTGAATAATATTATCGAATCGCACATGTCTACCTATCATACACTGGATAACTTCTCGGAAAAGGTTGCGATTCAGCTGAACGATACCCATCCGGTACTCTGTATACCGGAGCTGATGCGTATTCTTATGGATGATTATAAATATGACTGGGATCAGGCTTGGGATATTACAAAGAATACTATGGCATATACAAATCATACTGTCTTGAGCGAGGCTCTGGAAAAATGGCCGATTCAGTATGTACAGGATTTGCTGCCGCGCGTATTCATGATTATCGAGGAAATCGATCGTCGCTTCAAATATGAGGTAAGTCATGATATGGGCAGATCTGATCTGATGAATGAGTGCTGCGTGTTGAAGGACGGACAGGTTCACATGGCAAACCTGGCAATCATCGGCTCTCACAGTGTCAACGGTGTAGCTGCACTGCATACGAAAATTCTGAAAGAGGATGTTATGAAGAACTTCCATGACATCTATCCGAATAAATTCAACAACAAAACAAACGGTATCACACACAGAAGATGGCTGCTGTACTCCAACCCGCAGCTGAGCAACCTGCTGGAAAAGACGATTGGTCCTGATTTTAAAGCAAACCCGGAGCGTCTGCAGGATCTTATGAAGTATGTAGATGACAAGGATCTGCAGAAGGAATTTATGGATGTGAAGATGGAGCGCAAGAAAATCCTTGCGGCTTATATTAAGGATACACTGCATATTGATATCGATGTCAATTCCATTTTCGATGTACAGGCAAAGCGTCTGCATGCCTATAAGCGTCAGCTGCTGAATGTCATGAACATTATCGATTTGTACTTCCGTATGAAACAGGATCCATCCTTCCGTATCTATCCGAGAACCTTTATCTTTGCGGCAAAGGCAGCGCCTAGCTATACATTTGCCAAAGAGGTTATTAAGCTGATTCATTATGTGGCCGACAAGGTAAACAATGATTCGGATGTCTCTCCGTATATGAAGGTTGTCTTCATTCCGAACTACGGTGTGAGCATTGCGGAGATTCTGATGAATGCCGCAGATGTTTCCGAACAGATTTCCACTGCCGGTAAAGAGGCAAGCGGTACCGGAAACATGAAATTTATGATGAACGGTGCGATTACACTGGGGACCATGGATGGTGCCAATGTGGAAATCGTGGAGAAAGTAGGCTATGATCATGCGGAAATCTTCGGCTTACGTGCAGATGATGTAGCCCTTGTCAAGCATGAAAACACCTATGATGTATGGCGGAAATACAATGAGAACGCCAACATCCAGAAGGTGGTAAACAGCTTTGTGGATTCCACCTTCTCCAATGATCCGAAGGACTTCAAGCAGATTTATAACGAGCTGATGTTCAAGAATGATGAGTATCTGCTGCTGGCGGATTTCGAAGCGTATTCTCACGCACAGAAAAATATTGAAGAGCGTTACCGCAATAAAGAGGAATGGGCAAAAACCTGCCTGATCAATATCGCACAGTCCGGTTACTTCTCAAGTGATCGTACGATCAAGCAGTATGCGGATGAAATCTGGAATATTGAACCGGTAAATATGAAATAAACGAAAACAGGAAAGAACTGGACATTCAGTTCTTTTTTCTGCTTTCATGACATCTTGACTTGAAAAATATCTGTTTCGCCTATACAATGGTGAAAAAGGAAAGAGGGATGATATGAAGGAACAGCTGAAGCATTATATACAGGAACATATGGAGGAATACAAATATCTGGTTAATGATCTGTATGAACACCCGGAAATCGGAAATCAGGAGTTTCGTTCCATGCGTGTCCTGTGCAAGATGCTGCGCAAAGAGGGATTTGAAGTAACGGAGGAATACGTGGTACCGACCGGCTTTCTTGGTGTATGGAACAGTGGAAAACCGGGGCCTGTCATAGCCTATATGTGTGAATATGACGCCTTACCGGAGGTTGGACATGGCTGTGGTCACAATCTGATTGCCGGAATGTCACTGGCAGCGGGTTGTGCGTTAAAAAGCATACTGTCGAACATCGGCGGAGAGGTGCGCATTATTGGCACACCGGCAGAGGAAAATTTCGGAGGGAAGGTTTCCATGGCTGCTGCACATGTGTTTGATGATGTGGATGCGGCGCTGATGCTGCACCCGGATACAAAGAACTCCCTTGGGGGAAGAACACTTGCCATTTATCCACTGCGCTTTGAGTTTTTTGGGCAGAATGCACATGCCTGTACACCGCAGAACGGAAAGAGCGCTCTGGATGCGGCAGTTATGAGCTATATGTCAATCAATCTGCTGCGTCAGTTCGCAGAACCGAATACATTTATCCATGGAGTAATCGCGCATGGAGGAGAAGCTGCGAACGTTATTCCTGCGTATGCGAGTCTGGAATACTATTTCCGCGGGGAAACGATGGAATATGTAAAGGAGCTTTGTGAAAAAGCAAAAGCCTGTGTAGAAGGCGCCTGTACGATGAGCGGATGTACAAGTCGTATTACCACCTATGAGTGTCCGTATGATGACTGTGTTATCAACTATACTCTTGCGGATATGCTGAAGGATGAGTATGAGGATTTCGGTTATACATGGGAAGGTGTGGACGAGGTTGCGCAGGGAAGCAGTGATGTGGGAAGTGTCAGCTATTGCTGTCCAACCCTGCAGGGGTATATCAAAATCGCGGACAGCTGTGTAAACGGGCATTCCCGTGAAATGGCAGCTGCCACGATATCACAACAAGGCAGCCGGGCACTGTTCGACGGAGCACTTGCATTAGCTGATATCGGCAGACGTCTCATTATGGAGCCTGATACGATGGAAAAGGCATGGAAGGAACTTAAGGCCAATAGAAAATAAACCCAATTGCTGCTTTTCTGCTGCCAAAGGTGCAAAGGAAACAGAATCCAAATAGCATAAACGGAACAAGGGAAAGGTTCTCTGCCATCTTGCGCATATTAGAATTTAAACCATGATGCATCAGCTTGATGATACTTATATAGTATCTGTACAAACGGTGGTATGCTGAAAAACCATCCTTCGTGCAGATGCTTTTTTCAAGCCAAGATAAGGAGCAGATCAAGCAGCTTATTTTCCTTTTCAATAAGAATACAATGCTTACTATTTCTATGACTTTGTATTACAAAAAGGTATAAAATTCCTTACCTTTCTACTGCTGTCGATTGTCTTATGTTCCTGAAAGCTGAAATTGTAATCCGTATGATTCCATAAACACCCCTCATTTCCCTGTAATCTGAACAGATTAGCAGAAGAACAGCACCTGTTTTACCTTTCTGGTGATAAACCTGGAAAACTCTGGTATAATAATACATGGTGATAAGTATGCGACAGGAAAAGTATTACGAGGCATATCTGGATGACTATGACAAGGTCATTGTATTTATGTCAAGAAACAGCTATGAGGGAGTCAGCAATAAATTCTATCTGAAGGATGATCAGGGGCATCTCTTTGACCTTCACATTCAGTCCATAGAAACAACACAAAATAATTACAATAAATATACACTGGCATTATACGATCCCATCGAAATCGGTGTGGAATATCAGGTGATGCATCAGCATGCACGGGGTGTGGTGCTGGAATACAGCGGTATCGTCAAGACAGAGCGTTTTGATGAACAGTTTTTTTATGACGGTAATGATCTCGGCTATACCTATGACAGAGACCAGACTGCATTTGCGTTATGGGCACCGACAGCCAGCAGAGTCAAGCTGGAGGTCTGCAAGAACAACCGTCTGTATACGTATGAAATGAAACGGACAGACAAGGGGGTATACCGCTATACTATATTGGAAAATCTGGAGAATGCGACCTATGTCTACCTTGTCCGGGTAAACGGTGTCTGGCGGGAAAGCATTGACCCGTATGGGACAGCTTCGATTGAAAATTCACGCAGAAGTGCGGTTGTCGATTTGGATAAAATCCGCGTGTGTGACGTACCCCTGCCGAAAATGACCAGTGCCTGCGATGCCATTATCTACGAAACGAGCGTGCGCGATTTCACGATGCAGAAGGGAATCGGTGTCACGATGCCTGGAAAATTTCGCGGGTTTGTAGAGGAAAATGAAATAACGAAGCAGCAATGCAGCGGATTTTCTTATCTGAAGACATTGGGAATCACGCACATTCAGCTGATGCCGGTCACGGATTTTGGCTCTGTGGATGAAAACTATCCGCTGATGCATTATAACTGGGGCTATGATCCGGTGCAGTATCGTGTTCTGGAAGGCAGCTTCAGTACAGAACCGGCGAATCCATACGGCCGTATGTTCGAGCTGACAAAGCTTATAGAGGAATGCCACAAGCAGGGAATCCGTGTCAATCTGGATGTCGTATTCAACCATGTATACGATAAGGAAACACATGCCTTTGAAAACACTGTACCGAATTACTATTTTCAAATGAATGAAAACGGTGACTTCTCAAATGGTACCTATTGCGGAAATGATGTGGATTCCCGCAGAAACATGTGTCATAAATATATTGTGGATGCCTGTACCTATCTGGTAAGAACCTATCATATTGACGGCTTCCGCTTCGATTTGATGGGAATTCTGGATGTGGCAACCATCAATGCGGTATATGAAGCCTGCAAAGCACTCAATCCTGATTTCATGGTTTATGGCGAGGGCTGGGATATGCCGAGCTTTCTGGATTCCGGAAAACGTGCCAGTATTTCCAACAATGCACAGATGCCGTATGTCGCTCATTTCTCCGATCGCTTCCGGGATGTTGTCAAGGGACGTACGAATACCAACGAGGTCAGTGTCAAGGGCTATTGCACCGGGGCAGTCTACCTGCTTGATATCATGAAGAACTGTCTGAGCGGCAGCTGTACGAATATTGGAATGGAGCCGATGTTCACCCATCCGAGAAACGCTGTCAATTATGTGGAATGCCATGACAATATGACGTCCTGGGACAAGCTGAAGGAATGCTGCAAGGAAGACAGCAAGGAGGTGCGCATTGCCCGTGCCAAAATGCTGATGGCGGCGGTTCTGCTTGCGCAGGGTATCCCTTTCATCCACTCCGGACAGGAATTTGCCCGCAGCAAACACGGGCTTCCCAACACATATGAGGAAAGCGATGAAATCAATAAACTGGATTATCTGCGCAGAAACCAGTATCAGGATATGGTGAAAATCACAAAGGATCTGATCCGTATCCGCAAGGAGCATCCGATTCTGCGTTATTCCATGAAAGAGGATGTGGAACAGCACGTGTCCTTTTCGGATATCGCCCAAAAGGTACTGCTGTATAAAATCAGGGACGAGCATGATGATATGGTGATTATCTTCAATCCGACAGGAGAATATTTTTCCTATGAATTTGAGGCGGCATATCCGCTGCTATATTATAACGGAGCATCCGAGGATATCCTGATTAAAAAGGTCAATATCGAGCCTTACAGTACGATTGTATTCAGTCGAAATGACTTTTTGAAACCCGGCATCCGATAATTGGAAAGCAGAACATGGTGATTCTCGTTTGACTTTCAAAATAAATTTGGTATAATGAAACAGGATATTTTTACACGTCTGTGTAACTGACCGTATTGAAAACCCTGCATTCGCGAGGGAACACGAATACAGAAAAGGGGCGAGTCTTATGAAAATCGCAATCGTAACCGACAGCGGCAGCGGTCTGACAAAGCAGCAGGCCGGCGAATTAGGAATTTATTATCTGCCATTGCAAATCATCATTCAGGACAAAATGTTTCTGGATGGAGAGAATATAACCGTAGAAGAGATTTATGAGTATCTGAGAAACGGCGAAATGCCGACAACCTCCATGCCTCCTATGGGACTTGTGGAGGAGCTGTTTATACAGCTTAAGGCAGAGGGCTATGAAGCGGTCATTGCAGTTCCGCTGAGTGGCGGCTTATCCTCCACCTCCAGTGTCATGCAGGCGGTAGCCAAGGAGCATCAGGTGAATCTGCATGTCATCGAATCGTATACAACCTGCAATATCCAGCGCTATCTGGCAATCAGTGCCAGTCAATTGGTCGAGCAGGGACATGATCTGGAAACGATCGTGGAGCGTCTGCGTGCGAGTGCGGCAGATAGCGGGACATTGATTATACCGGATGATTTGCAGCATCTGAAGCGTGGAGGCCGGCTGACACCGCTGGCAGCTGCACTTGGCGGACTGCTGAAAATCAAGCCGATTTTGCGATTGGATCGTGAAAGTGAAGGCAAGGTGGATGTGTACGATAAGGTTCGTACCATGAGCAAGGCACAGTCCAAGGCAATCTCCACATTTCAGGAGCGCGGCTTGAATGAAGCCTACACGCTCACTGTTCTTCACAGCGGGGCGCCAAAGGAAGGCGAAAAGCTGAAAGCCATGATGGAAGAGGCGTTTCCCGGACTGGATGTATACTATGGCCTGATCGGTGCAGTTATCAGTGCACATACCGGTGTAGGCTGTCTGGGGATTCAGTATATCCACAAGGTGGAAATGTAAAAGGTGCCCGGTGCACCTTTTGTCTTATACAAGCGGAAACCGTCGAACCGAGGGAGACACAGTTTTTTTTGAAGAGAAAATAAGGTATAATAGAAACAAGAGGAGGCTGAATCATATGAAAATAGCATTTGTGACAGACAGTGGGACCGGGAAGTCCGTAGGGGAGCTTGCGCAGGCTGAAATCTACAGCGTACCTCTGCAGGTCAGCTGTGACAATAAAAATTATCAGGATTTGGAGGAGCTGGGCATTGATGAAATTTATGCTCTGATGAAGGATGGAAAGATGCTTTCCACCTCCCTGCCTTCTCTTGGAAAAATTGAGGAGCTGTTTCAGGGACTGAAGCAGCAGGGCTATGACATGATATTTGCGGTACCGATTTGCAGCGGATTAAGCGGTACGATCAATGCCATGGAAATGATTGCACAGCAGCAGGGCATCGCGTTTGATTATGTTGACTGCCATGTAACAGCGGTAGTGCAGGAATACATGATCAAGCTGGCGAAGCAGCTGCATGAGGCTGGAAAAAGCATTGAGCAGATCAAGGAAGTGTTGCAGCACATCGTGCATACAACCAATACCATACTGTTGCCAAGCGATTTGCAGCATCTGAAACGCGGCGGACGGCTGACACCGCTGGCAGCCACATTGGGCGGCTTGCTGAAAATCAAGCCGATTCTGAAAATCAATGAAGAAACAAGCGGTAAAATTGATGTGCTGGACAAGGTTCGTACGATGCACAAGGCGATGGACCGTGTAATTGAAATTATGAAGCGTGAGCATGTGGATGATTCCTATCTGATCACCGTTGCCCATGCGGATGACGAGGCTGAGGCACTTGTGTATATGGACAAGCTGAAACAGGCTTTTCCAAATGCAACGCATCAGATCATCAAGCTGGTAAGTGTGGTAGGTGTTCACACGGGACGCGGCTGTCAGGCGGTTCAGTATTTTAAACAGATCAAGGAATAAGGAAGAAATCCCGGACAAAGCAATCTGTGAGGGATCGTATAAAACGATTCCTGCATAGGCATCGGAAATTTCTGTCATAATCAAAAAGCATAAAGCACAGAACAATCATATAACATGAATGCTCCGTGCTTTTTTTATGAGAAAACCCCAGCAGAGCCGGGGTGTTTGTTTTATGTAAGAGTGTTATAAGCAACAGACATATGTTAGCTGCCACTCCTTTTCTCTGCTCTTCCTTTTTCAAAAGGCTGTAGTCCCATCCAAAAGGCTGTGTAAGCTGATGGTATCGAAATCAGGGAATAGCTTTAGCTGCCGTGATGGTGCCCTTTTCTCATCTGCCTTCCATGGCATCCCTCCGGTACTGCCGAAGGATCATAACGCTCCAAAACGGAATACAGCTCCTTCATGCTTAGCTTTTGCAGCTCCTCGACACTCTTTGCAGAATCATGCCGAAGGATTTCATCAATTACACGATACTTCCCGGCAGACATATGATGCTGCTGTGCTTCCTGATGCGTATCATCATCCAAATGGGAACAGTGAAACTGATTTTGCGGCACCACTTCCTCCAGCTGCTGATTGATCTGCTGTTCCAGATCCAGAGAAACACTGCTGTTTTCAGAATACACGCTGACCTCCAGAAAGCCTGTTTTCATATAAGCGGAAAACTGTTCATTGTCCAGCAGCATCCGAAGTGCTGTATCCAGCTGCACTCCCTCCAGCTGCAGCTCAGTCAGAATGTTGTCCGCATCCTTATTGTAGGCAGTGACCCTCACCACCCGCTGCTGTTCATCCAGCTTCCATTCCATACTTGGATTGATATCCAGAGTCACATAGCTGTATACTGCCAAAGTAGGGGCAGGAGCCGGTGCAGGAGAAGCCTCCATCAGCCTCCAGGGCTGAAACAGAACAACCAGAAGGCAGGTGACACACAGCGTGAGAGCTGCTGTCATACCGGTTCTTTTCTTTCTGCTTCTTTGCTTCATGACGTTGTGAAGGGTTTTCTGTTTGATTTCATCACTGGCATGAATGCCGTCAAACTCATCGAAAATCATCAAGCTCACCTCCCAGTTTTTCACGCAGCGCTTCCCTGCCTCTTTTCAGCCAGGTATGGATTGTATTTTCATTTTTTCCTTTGATTTCAGATATTTCCCGCACCTTATAGCCTTCATAATAAAACAGATACAGGACATCACGGTAATGCGGAGGAAGCTGATTCAATGTATCCAGCAGGAAATAGGAAGCCTCGCTAAGATCGGCACAGGCCTCCACCTCAGTCTGTAAATCTGCATGTTTATGGAACCAACCGCGAAATCTCTCCCTGCATGCATTCATTGTTACCTTTAACAGCCATGCCTTCTCATGCTCACGGTCCCGAAACGGTTCACTCTGCGCATACTTCAGAAAGACTGTCTGGAACACATCCTCGGCATCTGCCCGCTGCTTCATATGCAGAACACAGATTTTCTGTACCATATCCGCATACAGCTCTATGGCATTTTGTATTTCCTCTTCACTCTTCATACCGTTATCATCCCTCTATGTCTCCATTATACCGCAATTTTTGAAACCATGTTTGTTTTATCGTCCGTGATGGCCGTTTCCATTGCCGTGATGCGCTCCCTGGCCACGACCTTCACTATGGTGATACCCCTGCATACCGTTATTGCAGTTTTCATTCAACTGGTGAGTTCCATCACAGTTTTCACTATGCTGATGAATTCCGTCGCAATTTTCGTGATATGGGCAAGGGTTGGATGCAGTATCTGCGACCTGTTGTGCAGTCTGTGATCCCGGCTGCTGTGAGCTGTTTGCGTTCGCTGTACTCACTGCTTCCGGCTGTACCGTGGTGTTGGAAGCAGGTGTTGTTGACGCATTCTGTTTCCGTGTCGCCTGCGCCTGTCTCTGTGCTGCTTCAGCCTGACGTTTGGCAGCCGCATCTCTTGCCGCCTGCTGTTCCTTTAACGTACGCAGGCATCCATCCGCCGCAGAATGCATGTGAGAATGATAGCCTCCGCATAGATAAGCTGTATCCTGTGCATGAATCTGTGTACCTACACCTGCCGCAAGTCCGATTGCCAGCAGGGATGCTAACATAACTTTCTTTTTCATTTTGTTTCCTCCTTAGGGTTTCCACCTATAACATGCCGCAGCCCTTAAAAACCTTTCAAAGAAATTTAATTTTTTTCCAAACTTTGAAATTCCTACAAAAAAGATGCGAAATCTTAGGCTTTTTCGGGAATACTAATGTATAATAATATGGTAAGTTTGGAGGTAATGATTATGAATCATGACTATATAGATATCAAAGGCGCTAGAGAAAACAATTTGAAAAACATTGATATCCGTATCCCGAGAGACAAGTTTGTCATCATGACCGGTGTATCCGGTTCCGGTAAGACATCTCTTGCATTTGATACGGTCTACGCAGAGGGACAGCGACGGTATGTGGAATCGCTGAGTGCCTATGCACGCCAGTTCCTTGGCAACAGTGAGAAGCCGGATGTGGATTCCATTGAGGGACTTTCCCCGTCCATTTCCATCGATCAGAAGACGACCAGCAACAATCCGCGTTCCACGGTCGGAACGGTCACGGAAATCTATGACTATTTGAGACTTCTGTATGCAAGGGTGGGTATCCCCTACTGTCCGACACACAATGAACCCATCACATCACAGACAATCAAGCAGATGGTGGACCGTATCATGGAAATTGAGGATAAGACACGCCTGACCATCTTATCTCCGATCGAGCATGGCAAAAAGGGAACCCACAGAGATTTGTTTGAGCATCTGCGCAAGGAAGGCTATATCCGTGTCCGCGTTGACGGAGAAATGAAGCTTCTGGAGGATGTGGAGTCTTTAGAGAAAAACAAAAAGCACAATATCGATGTGGTGGTAGACCGGATCGTAAAGGGGAGTGATCGTTCCCGCCTCCACGATTCACTGGAAACTGCGCTGAAACTGAGTGATGGACTGGCGGTTGTTACATATAATGAAGAGGAGATTCTGTTTTCCAGCAATTATTCCTGTAAATACTGCGGCTTCAACATTCCGAAGCTGGAGCCGCGGCTGTTTTCCTTCAATGCACCGTTTGGTGCCTGTGACCACTGCAAGGGACTTGGCATCACGCAGAAGGTGGATGTGGATTATCTGATCCCGGATCGCACCAAGTCCATACGACAGGGCGGTATTATATATTATAAGAATATTGTCGGAACAGAAAATCTGGAATGGCAGCGTTTCAAGGCACTGATTGACTATTATAAGATTGATATCGATAAACCGATCAAGGATCTGAAAAAAAGCGAACTGGACATATTACTGTATGGCTCTAAGGATCTCATTTCCTATCGACTGGCAAGCCGCAGCGGCAATGTCATGAAAAAGACGGAATTTATTGAGGGTGTATGTACTCTGATTGAACGCCGTTACATGGAAACCAGCTCTACAATGTCCAGAGAATGGTATGCGACCTTCCTTGCGGAGGCACCGTGCCCAATCTGTAAGGGACGCCGCTTGAATGAACAGGCATTAAGTGTTCGCGTAGGTGGCATCAACATTTATGAATGGACAACCATGTCTGTCAAGCAGGCAATCGAATTTATGAAGCAGCTGGAGCTGACACAGCAGCAGAAGGACATCGCTAAGCTGATCCTCAAGGAAATCGCAGATCGTCTGGGCTTTCTGAGCAATGTCGGTCTCGGTTATCTGACGCTGGATCGACTGGCAGGCTCTTTGTCCGGAGGAGAAGCGCAGCGAATCCGTCTGGCAACCCAGATCGGTTCCCGTTTAAGCGGTGTTCTGTATGTACTGGATGAGCCGAGTATCGGTCTGCATCAGCGGGACAACGACCGTCTGATCGATACCCTGAAAAATATGCGGGATCTTGGCAACTCACTGATTGTTGTAGAGCATGATGAGGATACGATGCGTGCCAGTGATTATGTCATTGATATCGGTCCGGGCGCCGGAATTCATGGCGGCAATGTTGTCGCAGCCGGTACACCGGAGGAGGTCATGGCAAATGAAAACTCCTTAACCGGTCAGTATCTGAGCGGGAAACGAAAGATAGAAATCCCTGCGAAACGACGTAAGGGAAACGGCAAGAAGCTGGAGATTGTCGGTGCCAGCGAAAACAACCTGAAAAATGTCAGTGTGAAAATCCCTCTGGGAACATTAACGGTCGTTACCGGTGTGAGTGGCAGTGGAAAATCATCCCTCGTTAATGAGGTGTTAAGCAAGGGTGTCATGCATGCGCTTGGAAGAACAAGAATCCGTCCCGGCAAGCATAAGAAAATCAAGGGGATTGAAAACATCGACAAGCTGATTGATATTTCACAGGATCCAATCGGAAGAACACCGCGGAGTAATCCTGCGACCTATACCGGTGTGTTTGATGATATCCGTGACCTGTATACACAGACCCCGGAAGCAAAGATGCGCGGCTATGAAAAGGGACGCTTCTCCTTCAATGTGAAGGGCGGGCGCTGTGAAGCCTGTCAGGGAGATGGCATCCTGCGCATATCCATGCACTTTTTGCCGGATGTCTATGTCCCATGCGAGGAATGCGGCGGCAAGCGCTACAATGAAGAAACCCTGCAGGTAACCTACAAGGGAAAAAATATTTATGATGTTCTGGAAATGAGCGTGGAGGAAGCGATTGACTTTTTCTCCAATATGCATAAAATTAAACATAAGCTGCAGACGCTGAAGGATGTCGGTCTGGGCTACATCAAGCTGGGACAGAGTGCAACCTCCTTGTCCGGCGGTGAAGCGCAGCGTGTCAAGCTGGCAAGCGAGCTGCAGAGAAAAGCAACCGGTAAAACCCTGTTTATACTGGATGAGCCGACAACCGGTCTGCATACCCATGATGTGAAAAAGCTTCTGGAGGTATTGCAGCGGATCGTGGAAAACGGTGATACGGTCATTGTCATTGAACACAATCTGGATGTTATCAAAAGTGCGGATTATATCATTGATATCGGTCCGGAGGGCGGTGACGAAGGCGGTACGATCATTGCGAGCGGAACACCGGAGCAGATCATCAAGGTAGAAAACAGCTATACCGGTCAGTATCTGAAAAAGGTACTGGAGAAAGGATAGTGCATATGGAAGAACAGAATATCGTGAAAGTCAGAACGCTTGTCGAAAACTTTGACTTCATACAGATAACCGGAGATGATGCATCTCTGGAGCGTCCCATTGTCATTGCGGATACCAACCGCCCCGGTCTGGAGCTGGCAGGCTATTTTGAGAATTCCCAGCAGAAGCGGCTGGTTATCCTCGGAGATAAGGAAATTGCCTATATTGCGACAATGAGCGTACACAAGCAGCGGAAATCCTTTGACTTTATCACCAACGAACAGACACCGGCCATTATTGTGACCAAGGGACATAAGTGTCCGGATGTATTAAAGCGCTATGCGAAGCGGAAAAACTTTCCGATTTTCCTATCCAGCTCCCCGACCTACCGTCTGATTGTCGATATCGTGGCGTTTCTGGATGAGCAGCTGGCAACCAGTATGTGCATTCACGGAGGACTGCTCTCCATCTATGGAAAAGGTGTACTGATTCGCGGGGAAAGCGGAATGGGGAAAAGTGAAATCGCATTGGAGCTGATCAAGCGCGGTCACCTGCTGGTGGCGGATGACCGAGTGGACTGTTATCGAATCCACAACAAAATTGTAGGGAAGGCTCCGGAGCTGTTGCGGGAAATGCTGGAAATTCGTGGAATCGGTGTCATCAATGTATCCAGAATGTTCGGCGTAAGCTCTGTCCTGCCTAAAGCAGAAATCAATTTCCAGGTCAATCTGGAGCCGTGGAAAGCGGATCAGGATTATGACCGCGTAGGAATCGAAGAAAAAAAGCATGAGAATATTCTGGGCATCGACATACCGAAAATCGTTGTCCCGGTGCGTGAAGGCCGTTCTATGGCAGTCATTATTGAATCTGCGGTAACGAATTATATGTTATCCGTCATGGGGATGGACAGCGCCAAGGAGTTTGAGCAGCGTGTCCTTGACTATATCGAAAAGAACAAGAATGAACAATAGGAGGCTTTTATGACAATTTTTCCCGATATGAAAACTGTATTGACGATAGGATCCTTACAGGTCACATGGTACGCCGTGCTGATTCTGTCCGGTGCCTTTCTGGCATATTTTTTATCTCTTCGTCAGTTTAAGAAATGGGGGTATAAGGAAGAGGTATTTGAAAACTTCTTTCTGATGATGCTGCCGATCGCCATCATCGGTGCCCGTCTGTATTATGTTATCTTTGAATGGAACAATCTGTATGCGGCAGACCCGATCCGTATCTTCTATATATGGGAGGGCGGTCTGGCAATTCACGGAGGTGTGATTGCCGGAACGATATTCGGATGGTTCTACTTCCGCCGCTATCAGTATAACGGACTGCGTATTATGGATGTTGTTTTTCCGAATATGATGCTTGCGCAGGCAATCGGCCGCTGGGGGAATTTCATAAATCAGGAGGCGTATGGCGGTGTGGTAAATGCCAGCTTCTATGATCATTTCCCGGCCTTTATCCGTGATCACATGTATATTGACGGTGCATTCCGTCAGCCGACCTTCCTGTATGAAAGCGTCGGAAATCTGATTGGCTTCGTATTGATTACCGTGGTTTATAAAAAACACGGCAGAAAAAAACGCGGGGATCTGGCATTTGCCTATCTGGCATGGTATGGCATGATTCGCTTCTTTATTGAAGGAATGCGAACCGATTCCCTGATGCTGGGAGGACTTCGCGTCGCACAGCTGGTATCTCTGCTCGGTGTCCTGATCGGCATTTTAGGAATACTCGGTGTCTGGGATAAGGTATTTAAAAACATCTATCCGTTTAAAAAGCACAAGCCGGCGGTGATCTTTGATCTGGACGGCACACTGGTGGATACCAAGGAGCTGATTTACAAGTCCTTTGAGCATACCTTTGCACAATACAAGCCGGGCTATACATTGAGTGAAGAGGAAAAGCAGTCCTTTCTGGGACCTACGCTGAAGCAGTCCTTCTTGCGCTATTTCAAGGAGGAACAGGTAGATGAAATCATCGCCTGCTATCGTGCTTACAATCATGAGCATCATGATGAATTTGTCAAGCCGATTCCCCATGTGAAGGAAACGCTGGAATATTTAAAAGCAAACGATTATCCGCTTGCCGTCATGTCCAACAAGCTGCAGGATATTGTCCGTATGGGATTGAAGCAGTTTGATCTGGAATCGTATTTTGAGATTATCCTGGGCGGTGCGGACGTTGAGCGGCCGAAGCCCGATCCGATTGGTATTCTGACTGCCTGTGAACAGCTGCATGTTCCGCATGATGATGTTGTCTATGTAGGGGATGCACCTACGGATATAGAGGCATGTAAGAAGATGGGCGCCTTCTCGGTAGCCTTTGTCTATGAAGAATCACGGGCACAAGAGATGCAGTTGTGCAAACCCTGTGCTATCATTAGAGACATGTCTGATCTGATTACGATCATAAAGGAGGATCACGAATGGAGCGACGTTACGATTTAATTATCATTGGTGCCGGACCTGCCGGCATGAGTGCGGCAATATATGGAAGCAGAGCCGGCTTGAAAACAGCAATGCTGGAAATGGGTGCTCCCGGAGGAAAGCTGATCAAGACGGCGGAAATCAGCAACTGGCCGGGCATTATTGAAACAAACGGTGCCAAGCTGGCAAGCGATATGTTTGAGCATTCCACATCCTTTGGTGCGGAATACCTGTATGGCAATGTCATCCGTGTGGAGGATGGCGCATATAAAAAAATCGTCTGTGAGGATGGAACGGAGTATGAGGCAAAGGCTGTCATTGTGGCAACCGGAACACAGGAGCGTATGATGAATGTGCCGGGGGAACTGGAAAATGTCGGACGCGGTGTATCCTATTGTGCAGTATGCGACGGTGCATTTTTCCGCGATCAGGAGGTTGTGGTCATCGGCGGCGGCAACTCTGCGCTGGAGGAAGCAAATTATCTGACACAGTTTGCCAGCAAGGTGAATATCATAATACGACGGGATGTATTCCGTGCAGACAGCATTGTTCAAAATGCAATCAAGGATAATCCGAAAATCACGGTGGTGACAAAGCATGTGCCGGTGCGTGTTGTCGATGACGGCATGCGCGTTACCGGTCTGGTCATACGAAATGTGGATACGAATGTGGAAACAGAAATGAAAACACATGGCATATTCCCGTATATCGGACTGGATCCGGCTACCTCCTTTTTAGAGGGGCTGGGTATCCTGGATGAGCGCGGCTACATGATCGTGGATGAAAACTGTGAAACAAAGGCAAAGGGCATCTATGGTGCCGGAGACGTCATTGCGAAAAAACTGCGCCAGGTTGTTACGGCAACCAACGACGGAGCCATTGCGGCACAGCATGCATTTCATGAGATAAAGGGGATCTGATTATGGCAAAATACGTTTGCGATATCTGTAACTGGGAATACGATGAGGCGGCAGGTCTGCCGGATCAGGGAATTGCCCCGGGTACAAAGTGGGAAGAGCTTCCGGAGGATTTCAAGTGTCCTCTGTGCGGTGCACCGAAGGAAATGTTCACACAGCTGTAAATCGAATGGGATAAAGAAAGACAGTCATCCGCAATATCCTGCATGGATATTGGAAGACCTGTCTTTTTTTCTGCATTGATGCTTCTCTTTCTGTCTCTTAAAGTATCTTGTATAACGAACAATCATCTGCTTTATGAAAACAGACTTTCTTCATGCATACAATGTAAATCTATGCACATCCTCTTATCATTTCCTGATTGTCATGGCTTTCTGAACAAAAAAATCACAACAGATACCTCATAATATAAGGAAGGGTAGATAAATACCGGAAGGGAATACATTCCATGGCATAAAGAATGCTTCAAATGTGAAATCTGTTATATTGCCGGCTGACAGGATATGCTAAAATAGAAGAAGTGATGCAGTGAAAGGTGAGAGAATATGAAAAGGATAACAGGAATTGGAATCATGGTATGTATGCTGCTTCATTATTTGTTACCGGTATATGCGGCTGATAGCATACAAACGGAATTTGAACGCTTTCTCAGCTTTGTACACGAGCATCCGCAGGGTGGGACATTTGAAATGCAGGGTGACATGATCATCAATGCGGATATCATCACAAGCAGAGAGATTACCATTTATACCAATGGCTATCAGGTAAGAATTGAACATAACATCGATGGGGATTCCAACGTTAATATAGATAATTTCAATAACGATGCTGCATGGGGGTTTGTCGATAAAGAAAAAACACTGACGATAGAGGGCAGCGGAAAAAACAGACCGCTGGTATATATGAATACCGGTGTAAGTGCATTTGGTTTACGCATTCACAGCACAGAGGGAACAGCTCTGGAAATAGCCGGCGGTGAAGGATTATATGCAAAATATACAGATAAGAAGAATTATATCAGTGCTGAGGGTGAAAATGCAATCGGAGTATTAAATAAAAATCCGTATCAGGAACATTATTATTCCGCAAGTATGGTGGATGTTGATATCTATACCAACGGAGACAACAGCATCGGCGTGCTTGCGGACTGGTTTCAAATTGAGTATTCACGCATTGAGGTAAACGGCACTGGTTCAAAGGCGATTCAGATACCGGACGGCTGCTATATCGGCAATGAGGTTATTATCGTCGAAAACAATCAACCGCTGGAAAAGGCATGGAAGCTGGACACTCCCATGCCGGCAAAGGAGATTGCAGCCCTGCAATCCCATATGGTGGATGATCTGCCATTGCCTAAGCAGGTTGAAGTTACTGCTGTGTCAGAAACCGGAGAAGAAAAAAGCTTTCAGATATCCCTGCAGTATGATACCACAGCATATGAGCGTGGCATGCAGACACACAAGCCATTTTATTTGTATGGTATTGCGGATGAAAGCAGCAGGGAACGGATTGATATCATTGAGCATGCGTTTCCCTTTTATATCATCCCCGACAGCGAACCTGTGTTTGATATGTCACTGTATATGATTCGCAATGATACCGATTATTATTTTCATTTTCCGCGGGCATATAATGCCAAAGCGATTCATCTGTATACAAGCACTGACAAAACGCATTGGAAATTTCAACACAACAGCATTCACAGCATGTCGCAGTATGCACCGGGAAGCATTGTCCTGCCACCGTATATTGTTGTTTATATGCTGCAGGTAACAGAACCGTTCACCTATGCCAGAGTTGAAATCATCGGTGGATATTATGATGGACGAAGCTATGTGCTAAAGGTGCATGATGCTGCCGGAAATCCGATTCCGGATGCTTCTGACCAGAATAAAAATGATGGCGGTGGAGAAGGAAATGACGGGCAGGGCGGTGGAAGAGGAGAGTCTCCCTATGTACCGGATACACCGAATGACAAAGACGAAACAATACCTTGGACGATTGGACAGGATGCCTCACAGATAAGCGAAGCTGTAAAAAAAGAACAGAGAAAAAAAGAGAAGGTGATCAGGATGGAGAAACATGAAGGAAAACCGGATGCAATACAGACGACAGCCCAAGCAGATTATGCGGATACAGAGCAATTATATACAGGGAAGAACAAGAATACAGGCTCTTCACAGATAAAGCAGTCGCAAAGCGCCGTACTGCGGGAATTTCTTACATTGAATCCGGCTGCCTTAAAGGACATGATAACCGGTGAACAGTATGAAACGATTTCTCAATCCGGTAACATCATGGGGGAGGTATGGGAAAGCAGTGCTCCCTTCCTGCGAATTCTGCAAAGACTGTTTCAATGATACAGGCCAATTCACATCCTGAACCAAAGCCAGTGCGGTTATACATGAAAAAAGTACACCCGGGTGATGCCATGGTGCACTTTTTGTATTATATGATTTGTACGCTGTCTTTTTCAATCAGCTGCGGCTTCAGACAGATATCCTGTTGACGATGCGCAGGATCACGCAGCTGTGCCAGCAGCTCATTACAGGAAGTTTTCGCCAGCAGTCCGACATTCTGATCCACACTTGTGATCTCAGTACCCAGCGTAAACCGGTTTAATGTGTTGTCATAGCTGACGATGGATATATCCTGCGGTATGCGGACATGATGCTCCTGGAAGTAACGCATGACCCCCAGTGTCATCATATCATTACAGATAAAGGCAGCGGTAACATCCATCTTCATCAGCTGCTTTGCACAGGTATATCCACCCTGAAAGCGATAATTTCCATCGAGAACATAATCTTCACGAACCTCCAGCTGGAACTGCTGCATAGCTTTGCGATAGCCTGCAACACGGCTCGCCCCAGTTTTGCTTGCGGAAGAAATTCCGATGCATGCGATTTTTTTGTGGCCGCTTTTCACTAGCTTTTCAATGGCCATATAAGCACCTGATTCGTTATCAAAATAAACCTTGCTGCAATTCAGATCGGGATACATACGGTCAATCATCACATAGGGGATGGAAAGGGATGCCAGCTTTTTGCGTATCGTTTCATCCTGAAAGGATTCATTGCTGACGGTGATACCAAGACCGTCAACCCCTCTTGAAACAAGGAGATCGATGAGCATGCTGTCATCCGCTGCATGATCATTGGAATTTACGATCATGAGTGCGTATCCCAGCTCCCGGAGGTATTCCTCCATCCGTTTGCATAATGCGGAGAAGAACAGGTTTTCGATATCCGGGATGATGAGGCCCAGAATATTCGATTTTCTGGTGACCAGACTTCTTGCGGTCTGATTGACCTTATAATTATACTGCTTCGCAATGTCCTTGATGGTGTCGCGTGTCTGCTGAGCTACACGGCATGGTCTATCGTTCAACACGAGCGACACCGTACTGACACTGACACCTGCTTTTTTTGCGATGTCCTTAATGGTCACTTTCATATACTCCTCCTGCACTGTAATTTTTAAAAAGGTAATTACCCTTCCTGATAATTACCTTTATTTTATCATAATCCTGCAGGGATTGCTGATGATTTTACAGGAACATGATCATGGATAAAACAAACATGGTAACAACACCGGCGATCATAGGAACAGAGGTACGCTTAACAATATCCAGAGGGTTCGCTTTAATCGTACCGGCAACAATGACAACAACGGCTGCAACAGGGGATACCGCACGCATCAGATTACCGCACAGTCCCATCGGAATGGATACGGCGATGGCAGAGATTCCGGCAGCTTCAGCCAGTGGTACCATCAAAGGAACCATGGCATAGAACAATGCTGTTCCACTTCCGCTCAGCAGTACAATCAGAATCGTCAGTCCCATCAGAATCAACGGAAGTACAAAGCCCATTCCTGATCCCTGAACACCAAGCATGGCAGTCTGTAAAGCATCGATCAGACCAATGGAATTCAGACCTAATACAAATACACTAGCTGCAACCAGCAGTGCAACGATTGGCATGGAACTTCCCATTCCCTTGAAGAAATCTTCTGTTTGCTTCAATACCTTTCCACTATCCTTCGTACGTATAATTTCACACACGATAGCGATCAGGAAGGAGAGCAGAGAAGCTACCTCAACACTGATATCAACATTACTTCCGGTTACGCTGCGAATGATATAAACAACGATAAGAAGCAGAATCGGGAAGATGGGAAGCAATGTATAAACAAAACGATACAATCCGCCTTCCGGAATCGCCTTAACCTCGTGAACCTCAACATTGTCTTCCAGCTTACCTGTGTTTTTCTTGTCCATAAACTTCTGCCAGAAGAAGTGCACAACGGCCATAACAATCAGGGTCGGTACGGAAATCATGGCATGGTACTGGATAACATAGTCGGTAACACTCATACCTGCAAATGCAGGATATTTTGCAAGCTCTGTTGCTACGGCAACATTGTCACCGCCAAGAGGAGTCGGCATAACCGTTGCGGTAGTGGCAATGACTGCCGCTGCGGTCAACGGAGACATACCGGCCTGACGCAAAACAGGATACAGTGTCGCAAGCAGGATGATGGCAAGGTTGGAAGCACTTGGAATTACAAGAGACAGTACATTTCCTATCAGGAATACCAGTGGAACAAGGATATATACCGATTTAATTTTCTTGATTGGCTTGGTAAGAGTATGAACCGTAACCTCATTGGCACCGATGCTCGTCATATAGGCGGAATAGCCGCCCAGAATCAGAATGATGAAGCCGGCAGCCGGAAGTGTACTCTTGAATTGATCGATTACAGCCTTCAGCGGATCCAGTACGGTAAGACCGGTTGATTCAAATTCCTTGATTGCGATTGGATTTCCCATGGCGATTGCGATATACATCAACACAATACCCATGGCAAACAGTGTGACTTTAATATCCATTTTTTTGATCAGCATGATAACGACGATAATAACGGCAATCAGTGCAGATCCATACATAATGATATCATTCATATGTGTTCTCTCCTTTTATATTATACATTCTATCTGCATTTCGCAATGGCTTCCTTGAACCATGTACGGAATGCATTCCCGTCGATATCCAGACAAACTGTGGCATTCGGCTCTTTCCCTAAATAGCCCTTCAGATCAACCAGCGTACAGCCGGCAGTCATCGTGCCATGCAGTTCGACATCCAGATACGTTTCCACCGCCTCAAACAGCTCCGGCTTCAACAGATAGGCAACCGCTGTTGCATCATACATTTTCAGCCCGGTGCGAAAGCTTCCCCCGCGGTATTTCTTAAACAGGCAGTATGCCATTTCCCCGGTTTTGTTCATGGTGCGGATTTCCTCACTGTCTTCCGGCAATACCAGAGCTTTTAATCCGACATCCAGTCCAACCATTGTCAGCTTTACACCGCTGTGGAATACCATATGTGCGGCTTCCGGATCCAATGCGATGTTAAATTCAGCCATGACACCCTTGTTTCCACGGCTTGCGCTGCCTCCCATGAGGACGATTTCACGGATATTCCGCTTCACCTCGGGGTAGGTCTTCAACAGCAGCGCGATATTGGTCAGCGGTGCAATTGGAACCAGAGTTACCGGCTCGCTGCTGTTCATGATGACATTGCGCATGGCATCAACGGCATTTTCCTTTAACGGCTGCTGCGTCGGCTCTTCAAAATCAAAGCCCTCCATACCGCTTTTTCCATGTACACTGCTGGCATCTTCAAATTCACGAATCAGCGGTCGGTCGGCACCCACAGCCACCGGAACATCCTCACGCCCAAAGTATTTCAACAGGCGCAGGGCGTTGTAGGTTACCTTATCCAGACCGACATTACCTGCAACGGTTGAAATCAGACGGACATCCAGCTCATCTGAGAATAATGCAATGGCAATGGCGAGTGCGTCATCAATACCCGGATCGGTATCGATGATAATCGGACGTTTGTTCATATCAGTTTTCCTCCTTGAAGTAGTGCTCTACTTCCTTTTTATACGGGATGGATGCCTGTGCGCCTCTGCGTGTTACGGTGAGTGCCGCAACTCTGGTCGCAAATTCCATGGCTTCCTTCATATCCACATCCCTTGACAGGCAGCTGCAGAGAGCTCCGATAAAGGAATCTCCGGCTCCTGTAGTGTCAACGGTTTCCACCTTTTGTGCAGGTACAAACAGATACCTGCCAAAGGCATTGCACATACTGCCGTGTGTTCCAAGTGTGATAAGCGCATCCACACCTCTGGCTTCAAAGCTGAGCAAGGCTTCCATACAGGACTCCTCATCACTTGGATAAATCCCGGTCAACAGCTCGCATTCACTCTGATTCACAACAATCAGATCCAGATGCTCATACACATCACTGTCCAGAACACGGGCAGGTGCGGGATTTAACATCGTGTACATGCCCGCCTGCTTTGCATGACGCAATGCGTTTCTTACCAGTGCATAATCATTTTCCAGCTGTGTCAGGAAGATATCATCCTTTCGTGCCAGCTTCTGCAGCATTTCCACGAAGGCCGCTTCCGGCAGCGTATGGTTTGCTCCATTCCCCAGAATGATGCGGTTATCTCCATGACTTCGGATAATCATTGCAACTCCGCTGGTTTCATGCGCATCACGGAAAACGCCTTTCGTATGAACACCATAGCCCTGCAGTGCCTCCAGCAGCTGTTCTCCGAACACATCATTGCCGATATTGGCAATCATATGCGTTTCGGCCCCCAGCTTGGCTGCAGCTACCGCCTGGTTGCCACCCTTACCGCCCGGATTGACAAAGAAATCAGATCCGTTGATGGTCTCCCCGTTCTTTGGAAGATCGACACACTGTATGGTCAGATCCATGTTTAAACTACCTAATACAATCACTTTTTTCATTTTCTCACCTCACAGGGATCATAAAATTTCACCATACCCGGCCCCATTCCGTCACATGGACGCTCCAGAAAGCCATGCTTTTTATAGAAGGGAACACAGTTCGGTGTGGACATGAGACCGATGTAGGCACCCTCACAGGCAGCGCCTGCAAGATATTCCTGCAGCTTCTGCATCAGAAGATTTCCAATCCGATTCTTCTGATAAGCAGGATCCACCACCACATCCTTGATAAAGAAGGCGATACGGCCGTCTCCGACAATACGTGCAATGCCGATGGGACGCTTATCATCAAATACCACAACGGAGTACAGGGAATTGGCAATCGCCGTTTCCACATCCTCTTTTCTGTATTCTTTGAAATTCACTTTTCTACGCAAATCAATGTAGATGGATGCGGTAAGCGCATTCTCCTTACAAAGGAACCTCATGTCTTTCATCTCCTTGATAAAACGTTTTATCACGTTTACGGGGATATAATATCACGGAGTGAAAGCGGTGTCAACAGTTTTGATAAAACGTTTTACCATATTGATGCGGTAATGTTAAAACGCTTACATCGAAAACTGCGGTAAACGCTTTCTGAGATATGGTAGAAATGCACATGCAGGCAGGCTATGCCATAACGCTCCTATTCGCATAAAAAGAAAACGCCTCGTACCAGTTACGTGTATCTGAACACGAACAAAACGTTTTGATGAATGTGCAGGCATTCATTAAAAGCCGCTTGCTCTATAGCTGGCGGTAGTTCACAGCCAATTGAACAAACGGCCTATCCATGACAGAAAACAGGCGGGCAGACAGACAAAGCACTATGTGAACAAAGCCGATACATTTACGTATCTGCTTTTCTCAGTAAGTACAAGGAAGAAGGTTCACATTCTTATATTTTTGCTTAAAAACTGGCGCACACCTGTATGCTGTGGTAAACTTATGATATGAGGTGGTAGCAATGAACGAACAGAACGTAGTATTGATAACAGGAATGTCCGGAGCCGGTAAAACGACGGCCATGGGTATTCTGGAGGATATGGGATATCACTGCATTGATAATTTCCCCGTGCAGCTGTTGGAATCTCTGGGAAAAATTATCAACGCCAAGCCGGATCCGCGCTACAGCAATATCGCTCTGGCAACGACTGCGATCGATTATCCGAAGTTCCTGCAGTATTTTGAGAATATAGATGTAAATGTACGCGTGGTTTTTCTGGACGCATCCAATGAAAAGCTGCTGCTGCGCTATAAATTCACAAGACGCCATCACCCGATGATGATGTTTTCCAAGGCGAATACGCTGGAGGAGGCTATCGAGGTGGAACGTGATATGTTCAACGCGCTGAATGAACGTGCGGTCCTTCACATCGACACGACCATGATGGATCAGCACGGCTTGAAAAGTGTGCTGATGGAGAAGCTCTCACTCAACAGCAAGCCGGTCTTCTCGATTTCCTTCGTATCCTTTGGCTTTAAGCATGGCGTACCGATGGATGTAGACCTTGTTTTTGATGTCAGATTTCTTCCAAATCCATATTATATAGAGGAGCTGCGTGAACAGACTGGCGATGATGCTCCGGTCTATGATTATGTCATGAGCTTTGATCAGACGAAGGAATTTATCCGTCATCTGAAAAGCTTTCTGGACTATGTGTTTATCCAGTATAAAAATGAAAAGAAAAATCATTTAACCGTGGGAATCGGCTGTACCGGAGGGCACCACCGAAGCGTGTCTGTCACCAACTGGCTGTATTCCCACTATAGGGACCATTATCATTGCTATAAATCACACAGAGATAAGAAAGTAGGCTGACCGAATGAAAAATGTAGTCGTAATCGGCGGAGGGACTGGTTTATCTGTTATGCTGCGTGGTATGAAGCAGATTGAGAATATCGATCTGACGGCCATTGTCACCGTAGCGGATGACGGGGGAAGCACCGGGCGGATCCGACGTCAGTTTCATATCCCTGCCATGGGGGATGTACGCAATGTCATGTGCGCCATGGCGGAGGAGGAGAGTATCTTTACGTCTCTTATGAACTATCGATTTGACGGGGAATGTGATGATGTCGGCGGACACAACCTGGGAAATCTGATCCTGACCGCCATGACAAAAACAACAGGAAGCTTTATGGAAGCTATCCGTACATTCTCAAAGTTTCTCAACGTAAAGGGACAGATCATCCCAAGCTCGCTGCAGGTCATCACCCTGTATGCCGTAATGGAGGATGGAACGATTGTACGTGGGGAAAGCAATATTCCAAACTTCAACAACCGGATAGAAAAGGTGTTTTATCAGCAGCGCGTGGAACCGACCAGAGAAGCCCTGCAGGCAATTCATGAAGCGGATGTCATCGTATACGGTATCGGAAGTCTGTATACCAGTATTATGCCGAATCTGATTGTTGACGGTGTTGTGGAGCAGCTGCGCAGCAATCCGGTAAAAAAGATTTACTTCTGCAATGCCATGACCCAGCCGGGGGAAACGGATGATTTCACGCTGGAGGACCATGTTGCGGCCATACAGAAGCACTCCTTTTCGGAGGCGGTGGATATCGTAATCACACACAACAACCGTGCCCAGCGTCATATTCTTGAAAAATACAAGGATATGGGAAGTGAACCTGTGCGGGTTGCACAGGAGGAGCATTCCTATCAAATTCTATATCGGGATGTATTGAATTTCGATGATGATCTGATCCGCCATGATTCAAATAAAATCCGGGATGTTCTCGGAGAGATTATAAACAGTAAGGATGAATAGAAATGTCGTTTACAACGGAAGTAAAATCGCAGATTGCGGCAAATGAGCTGCATCCCTGCTGCATGAAGGCGGAGCTGACTGCTGTCTTGCAGATGTGCTCTACGATGAATTTTACATCGGAGGGTATGCATCTGACGGTAAAAACGGAAAATGCCAATACCGCCAAGCGCGTGTTTCGCTTTTTAAAGGAGCTGTATCAGGTGGATACACAGCTGTCTGTCATAAAGAAGATGAAACTGAAGAAAAACAACATCTATGTAATCCGCGTGAAAAACAAGGCGATGGAAATACTTCGTGATCTGGAAATTATGACAGAGCGCGGACTGCAGAACCATCCCTCCAGCAAGATGGTACGCAAGGAATGCTGTGCCAGAGCATATCTGGCGGGTGCGTTTCTGGCCGGAGGGTCTGTGAATTCTCCAAGCAAATCCAACTACCATCTGGAAATCAGTACCCAGAATGTGGATTTGGCCAAATTCATATGGAAGCTGATGCAGCGCTTTGATCTTCCTGCCAAGCAGATCCGGCGTCGGAATCAGGAGGTTGTCTACCTGAAGGCCAGTGATAAAATCAGTGACTTTCTGCGCTGTGTGGGAGCAAGTGATGCGGTATTCACCTTTGAGGACAGCCGCATTCAGCGGGATTTCATGAATTCCTTAACACGGTTGGACAACTGTGAGCTGGCAAATGAAATGAAAAGCATAACCGCCGGCAAAAAACAGCTGGAGGATATTCAGTGGATCGAGACCTATCGCACCCTGGACAGCCTTCCGGAAAAGCTTCAGCATGTCGCATATGCCAGAAAACAGCTGCCGGAAGCCAGCCTGAACGAGCTGTGTGAATACTGTGCAGAGGAATTCAATGAAACGATATCCAAATCCGGTATGAAGCATCGCCTTGCAAAGCTGCGGGAACTGGCAGATCAGTATCGCAAGGAATAAAATCGAATAGAAAGTGCAGACTATAAAGGGTGATCTTATGAAATTAAGACTGTTTATTATGTTTGCACTTTTTCCTTTCTTGCATGCGACAAGCTATTCTGCAAAGCTGGTCAGCTGCAGCCAGGATCAGATTGTTTTGAAAAGTCAGGACAGTGAATTCAGAGTTTCGCTGTTCAATACGAAAATAACAAAGGAAGAGGGCTGGCAAAAGACCTGTGAGCTGCTGGAGGATGCAACATCCATCCGTTTTGAAATTGATCCTTCCAGCAAGATCGAAGAGCCGGTTCCCGTGTATCTGTTCGCTGATGATAAGCTGGTACAGGAGGAGCTGATGAAGCAGGGGCACGCCTATCCGATGATCCGCAATCCGGAATATACGTATGAAAAACGTCTGGAAAGTGCCTATGATGCCACACAGACGATGGCTAAGCCTGCCGAAGTGAAAACCAAAAGCCGTCCTGCACTTGTCGGTCCGCTGTATTTCGGTGCTGCTTTACTGCTCTGGCTGCTCATGCTGCTGTATATGCTGCACAGGCGCAAAAAGAAGCAGCGGCCTGTGGAAAAAGAACAGACAGAGGCCGAAGCAGGGTAAGTTTTTACGCTTTTACATTCACAGATGTGCGGTTTTATATTATAATGAGAGAAGAAAGCGAGGAAATCGTACATGGATGTTATCATTTATCTACTCTTTATCTGCCTGGTCATTTATATTGTGATAACACTGCTGCCGGTGATATTGCCGATCGTTGCAATTATTGTGATTGCATTTTCCATACTTATCTGGTATGCCAAGCGAAAGGTACGCAGGCATATGGAGGAATATGAAAATGAATGGAACCAGCAGCAGGAAGAGTATACAACCGGCAACAATTCCAATCTGGATTCCGATGATGTCATTGATGTGGAATTCACAGAACGGGATGATGAGTAACGTATGCTGAGAGATGCAGGGAAGCAGGACAAGGCAGAAATATATGAATTATGGAAGCAGTCGTATCCAAATCAAAACCGAAATTATCTGAATTTTTATTTTAAAAATATATTCGACAAGGGACGCTGTATTGCTCTGGAACAGGATCAGCGCATTATTTCCAGTCTGCAGCTCAATGAGCATATCCTTCGTTTACGCGACAAGCAGCTGAAAATCAGCTACATACTCGGTGTGTCCACGCTGCCTGATTATCGCAGAAGAGGACATATGCGCAGACTGATGGAATCGGCGCTTGATGAGGCGGGACACAATCATCTGGTAACACTGATTCGCGGCTTTTATCCAAAGCTGTATGAGCAGTTCGGATTTGAGACCGTGTATGAGAGAAAGCTGTATACGGTTCCCAGAGAATGTCTGCACAAGGTTTCGCTGACAAACATATCCTATGCGGCTGAGCCGCAGGAGCTGTTACAGGCCTATCAGAATTTTACAAAGCACTTTGACGGCTGCTATGTGCGTGATCGGGAATATTATGTACTTCTGCAAAACGAAATTGTGGTTACACAGAAGCAGATGGTGGTATATCGGAACCGGCAGGGGGAGGTTTGCGGCTATCTGATTTTCCATAAGAAAAAACAGGAGATTCATGTGGAAGAAGCAATCTATCTGGAATCTGTCGTATTGATGCGTCTGTTGAAGGCGGCAATCGGCAGGGAACAGGAGATACTTGTAGAGGTATCCCAGAGTGAGAAACTGGAAAAAATATTTCCGCTGCTGATTCCAAAAAAACAGCCATTCATCATGGCCAGAATCAATAATCCGGAGCTTTTCAACAAGCTTTACAATCTGGAGGTGAAATCCGCTGCCGAGGCCTTTGCTTCTGCACTGCGGCCGCTCTGGATTCATGAATATTATTAAGGATATGCATCCGGCATATCTTTTTTTGTTTACCTGAAACACAGGCCTTTCCAGCAAAGGGAAGCATAGTCATCCGGTTGGAGATCATCTGCGAAGGTAATGGAAATCCTAAGGTGCATTCTGAAAACAGACACAGGCACTCATAGGAGGAAGTGCTGGCTCATATGAAAATCCATACATCCTTTGATAAAGGAAGACAGAAAGGGATAAAAAAAGATATCCATATAGCGGATATCCGTTCATTACTTATTTCTTATCTGTCAAAGAAGGATTGGCTTTTTTATAAAACAGAGCGCGAACCTGAAACAGTGAAACACCGATTGCAAGAATGCCCAATGCAATACACATGGCTTTCATCAGATCATCATAGCCACCCTCCGAGAACGGAAGCAGAATGATCAGAATACCAAACAGCAGATAAGCGGCTATTTTCATATAAATTTTCTTTGTTTCTTCACTTGCGGCAGTCAACAGTCTCAGCGGGCGTTCCTTCGGCTTGAAATTCGGTATCTGCGTCTGCTTTTTCAGGAACAAACGGAATTTTACCTCCATCAGTGCGTAAGCCGCAACACCGATGATAATGGAAAGCAGAGCACCCAAATCAAAGGAGTATGCCAGAATACCGCCAATCAGACCTACAATGAAACGGGAGCTGTAGGTTTTGTATTTTGGAATATCGTTCAGAATGTAACCAACATGATCGAAAACATTATAATACACATAGCGGTTGTGATCATCCTTATAGATATGCATGCCGGCAAGATCTTCACCGCTCATGCCTTTTTTCTTCTTATTTACAGCTTTATTAGCCATGTTATCACCTCTAGTTTACATTATATATGGAAACGCTTTTTTCGTCTAGCAAAACAAGAATATAAATTAGCAATAATTTTGTACAAATTAACAACATTTTGCGCACCTCGTTGTTTTTTTATAAACGCTGAGCTATAATGAAATCGTAATGAAAAGGATTTCAAATCCGGAAAAGGAGTGAAGGAACATGATCTTTGGAAAAGACACAAAAGAATGGGAAAGTTTAAAAGGAATTTACACGGCAACAGAAATTAACCAGCAGCCGAACACCTGGAAAAAAACAATCAAGCAGGTAGAGGAACACAAGGAAGAAATCAAGGCATTTATCGAAAACGTAACGAAACACGATGACTATGATATCATTCTGACAGGCGCAGGTACCAGTGAATTCGTTGGAAACGCCATCTTCACATATGTGAGCAAGAGAACAAACTATAAAACAAAATCATATGCCACTACAGATATCGTGGCAGCTCCGGAAAACTATCTGTCACAGACAAAACCAACCCTGCTGATCTCTTACGGACGCAGCGGAAACTCACCGGAATCTGTAGGTGCAGTAGATGTAGCGGATGAAGTATGCGGTAAGAATCTGTATCATCTGTTTATTACCTGCAATCATGAGGGTGCTCTTTCAAAGGCAGCGGAAAAAAGAGAGAATGCATATGCAATCAATCTGACTCCTGAAACACACGATCAAAGCTTCGCTATGACTTCCAGCTTCTCTAATATGATGCTGGCCACCCTGCTGTGCTTCAGTCTGGATAATCTGGATGAAGTGAAAGCAGAGCTGGAGGACGTTATCAAGGCTGCAGAAAGAATGCTTGCCAACAACTGGGAATTCTTCAAGGATGCTGTAGGCGCATATGACTTCAACCGTATCGTTTATCTTGGCGCAAACTGCCTGAAGGGAATCGCACAGGAATCTCAGCTGAAGATTCTGGAGCTGACTGCCGGACGCGTTGCGACAATGTATGATTCTCCAATGGGATTCCGTCATGGACCGAAATCCATCATCAATGATGACACCCTGACCATCGTTTATCTGAGTGACGATCCATATACCCGTCAGTATGAAGTGGATCTGATTAAGGAAATGAGCCCGCAGCGTAAAGGAAACAAGCTAATGGCAATCATGAATAAGAGAGATGAAGAGGTTGCAGGTCTGGTTGACTATGCATTCTCATTCGATCTGGACAATGAGCATGAAAACGCATTCCTTGGATTTGATTACATCGTTGCTGCACAGGTACTTGCATTATTCAAATCTTTATCATATGATATAACTCCGGATAACCCATGTCCTACAGGAGAGGTTAACCGTGTTGTAAAGGGCGTAATTCTGCACCCTTACACAAAGAGATAGGAACGGAGGATATAAAGATGATCGGACTAATCGTAACCGGACACGGTAATTTTGCATCCGGATTGACCAGCTCATTGAAGCTGATTGCCGGAGAACCAAAGAATTATGTAGCAGTAGACTTCCTGGAAAGCTATTCTGTAGATGACCTGGAACGCGAATTAACAAAAGCACTGGACGAGCTGAAGGACTGCGAAGGCGTTCTGGTTCTGTCTGACCTTGGTGGAGGGTCTCCATTCAAAACTGCAGTTATGGTAGGATACCCGAGAGGCAATGTTGAAGTTGTTGCCGGTACAAACCTGCCGATGCTGATTGAAGTCAATATGGGACGCCAGTTTGTAGAAGAACTGGGTATGCTGACTGAAATGGCAATGAACACTGGAAAAGATCAGGTTGTTCGTTATGAATTTAAGCCTGTTCAGCAGGAAGAGCCAACAGACGGAATCTAAGAGGAAGCTGATGCATGATTGATTGGCATACCATACTCTGGTGCTGCATCACCCTTGGTTTTCTGCTCATCTGCTTTCTGCTCATCTATTATATCGTCAGCGCACGTATGATGAAAAAGAAAAGAGAAGAACTGAAGGATCAGCTCAACCGTATGAAGCCGGGGAAGGATATCCTGTTCGCAGGCGGTATCAGGGGAAAGATTATCCGTGCAAAGGAAGAGTACCTCGATGTTGAAGTGGCAAAAGGAATTGAAATTACAATTTCCAGACTTGCGGTCAACCAGGTGCTGGAGAAAAGAAACTCTTCGAAAACAAAATAATGAAAAGCACACAAAACCATGCTGGAATTGTGTGCTTTTTCTATGAATTCGACGCTAAGATTTCAGAAGTCTTTCCTATATGAAAGAATATCCCTTTGTGATTACCACAGAGCTGTTGCAGAATCACATGATTGCTTCTATTCTTCTGCTACCGCTGGCATAAACTTTCCGCATATAAAATACATTTTCCTGTTCTCTCAGAAGAATAATTCGCTTTTTCATCCAAATTCATATACATGAGGACATAAAAACCAGACAATACAAGAAATCGTCTGGTTTTCAGCTGCCTTTTATGAATCATTGTTTGAATATGAGTTGATTCTTCCTTCATAAACCAACTCATTCCATATTTCAAATAGGAATCTGTGAACATATCTGTGTGTTGTGATAACCATACGCTTTACAGATGCTGCTAATTGTAAATCGTCTTTGCATAGTCTGTCGGAGTGATACCGAACTGCTGCTTGAATTTCCTTGAAAAATAGTGAATGGAGGTAAATCCCATCATACTGGCGATTTCGCTGATTGTGTAGACACTCTCTTTAATGAGCAGCTTGCTTTTGTTAAGCTTCAGGTCACTGATATACTGCTTCGGCGCAACCCCAAGGTTATTTTTAAAGAGAGTCTGCAGGCTGGAGCGTGATATTGAGAATTTCAGACAGATTTCCTCGATGGTGATCTGCTCATAGATGCTGTCATTGATAAAAATTACGATTTCATTTAACAGCTCATTTTCAAACCGCTGCTGCATCGGTGTTGATGCGACAGGGGAACTGGTAAGGAAGTCATATTGCAGAATTTTGATAAGCAGCTCCTTCATGTAACATAGCATCAATTCACTGTCATAAAGCATATCATTGCCGGAGACCTTAATAAAATTGTTTAAAGCGTTGTGGATATCACGGTGGGCATTGTAGACACGATTCGTGACAAGATAGGAATCGGGTATTTCCATATCAAACATGATGGTGAGATAGGAACATGATTTTGCGTGACCGGTTTTCTGGGTATGGTACTGCCCGGGCGCATATAAAATAAGATCCAATTCATCCAGCTGATACGTTTCTCCATCCACAGTCGTTTCCAGCTCGCCATTGTCGATGAAGGTCAGCTCCCAGTAATTGTGCTTCTCACCTGGAAAGGTATAGCTGGCATTGCGGACCTGATAATAATAGGCTAGAATTTCTTTTATCTCAAAGGTTGGTACGATTGGCTCATAGACGATTGGATTATGGTCATAGGTAGACATCTGTCTCTTCTTTGCCTTGAAATCCATCTCCACTTCCAGCTTAGCACTGGAGGATATGCATAGAAAATTAAATTTAACGCCCTTTCGTATTTTGATATGGCGATGTACTACAAAACGCTCATAGCTTCTGGCAGTATCATCCTTTGTGACGACCAGCATAACGATTCCGCTCTGTACGCGAACATAGATGTCACTGGTATAGAACATGAAATTATCAAAGCTCTTGTCCTTCAGCTTTACAATTGTGCGACTGAGCTTCGGTGTCTGGTGCTTTGTGAGTTCATTGACGATTTCACCGTATTTATTGAAAATAAAACTTGTTGTTTTATTAAACAAAGCAATCACCCTCTCATTACTATTAGTATATCAAATTCAGATTTGATATAAAAGGAAAAAGGAAGAAAATCAAGCAGCAATGAAATCACTGAAAACTCTATATTTTTATGTAAGTGTTTTCATAAAATGGAAATGGTAATAAAAAAAGACAAATTTAATTTATTTATCACACAATTAACAAAAATCATGGGAATATGTAAAATTTTGATGCTGGTATGTATATTTCTGATAGTTTGCATTATTTACCTGCAAAATCTCCGGAAAATTACTAAAAAGTGCAAAATCACTGATAAAAAGTGTAAAGAATTATGCTGTTTTTTGACATAGAATCTAAGTGAACTGAAAGGGTTTACTTATCGAATCCACCTCATCAAGGTTCGGTAAATTAGTTCATGTCTAATGGTAGAAGGGAGAGAGCAAAATGCCAGATATCGTATTAACAAGAATTGATAACCGTTTGATTCACGGACAGGTTGCAACACAGTGGTGTGGAGTTGTAGGAGCTAACCTTCTGTTAGTAGCCAATGATGCAGTGTCTACAGATGAATTCCGTCAGGGATTGATGAACATGGCTGCACCGGCTTATGCGCAGACACGTTTCTTCTCAATTCAGAAGACAATTGACATTATCGGAAAAGCAAGTCCAGCACAGCACATTGCAATTATCTGTGAAACTCCACAGGATGTACTAAGATTAGTAGAAGGTGGAGTACCTATTAAGAAAGTCAATATCGGAAACATGCATATGGCAGACGGCAAGCGTCAGGTTGCCACCAGCGTTGCTGTAGATGATGACGATGTTGCGACTTTCAAGAAACTACAGGACTTGGGCGTAGAGCTGGAAATTAAACGTGTTCCAGATACACCTGTAGAAAATCTTGATAAATTATTCAAATAATAATTTATCGAAAAATTAAAAAAATCTTATCTTAAATCATTGATTTGAAAGGAGAAACAACATGGATGTAAATATCATTCAAGCTTTACTGGTATTCATAGTGGCGTTCATTATGGGTATTGACCAGTTCAGTTTCTTAGAATCCCTGTATCAGCCTATTGTACTGGGACCAATTATTGGTGCTATCTTAGGTAACTTTGAATTAGGTATCGTTGTCGGTGGTGCTTATCAGCTAGTACAGATTGGTAGTATGCCAATCGGTGGAGCGCAGCCGCCTAACGCAATTATGGGTACAATCATGACAGCTGTGTTCGCAGTTTCCATGAATCTTGAACCGACTGCAGAAGGTGTAGGTCTGGCTGTAGGTTTGGCTATTCCATTCGCAGTATTCGGGCAGTATGCAGTAACATTAACATTTACTATTATGTCAGGTTTAATGGCAAAAGCTGATAAAGCTGCTGAAGAGGCAGACGGAAAAGCAATTGCAATGATTAACTTTACAGAAATGGCTATCCTGGGTATCCTGTTCGGTATCCTGGCTGTAGCTGGTGTTTATGGTGGATCAAAACTTGGTGTAACACTGAAAGACCTGTCCTTCCAGTTCTCTTGGGTAATGGCTGGATTAGACGCTGCCGGTGGTGCTATGAAGTTTGTCGGATTCGCTATCCTGATGAAGGTTATGATGTCCGGCGAAATGTGGGGATTCCTGTTCGCAGGTTTCGTTATGGCTAACATCTGTATGGGTATCGAATCTGTTAGCAGCGCAACACTGCTGCTGTGTGCATTCGTAGGTCTGGCTATTGCATTATATGACTACCAGATCAACACAAAAATCAAAAACAGTGCAGGTTCAAATGTAGGAGGTGTTTCTGATGGCATATAATATTCCTGAAAGATATAGCGATTTAACTCCGGCAGCTAAGCTGGATAAGAAAACACTGAATAAAATGGTATGGATGTCATGCTTCCTGCAGGCTTCTTTCAACTATGAAAGAATGCAGGCCTGCGGATGGCTGTGGGGAATCCTCCCAGGTCTGAAAAAGATTCATACAAACAAAGAGGATTTAAAGGCTTCCATGGCACATAACCTGGACTTCCTGAATACGCATCCATTCCTGGTAACCTTCGTTATGGGTATCGTATTATCTCTGGAACAGAACAAGGCTGAAACAGCTACAATTCGTTCCGTACGTATTTCCGCTGCCGGTCCTCTGGGTGGTATCGGTGATGCGCTGTTCTGGTTGACATTAGTTCCAATTACAGCGGGTATCACGGCTAACATGGCATTGAATGATAAGAGCATCATTGGTGCTATTCTGTTTCTGGTAATCTTCAACGCTGTACAGTTTGCGGTTCGTTATTTTCTGATGCACTGGTCCTACAACCTTGGTACAAAGGCTGTAACCATGCTGACAAGCAACGCTAAGGAATTCACTCGTGCTGCTAGTATTCTTGGTATCTTTACAGTAGGTGCATTGATTGCCAACTATGGTTCCACTTCACTTCGTATCGCTATTGCAGATCCTGCTATCAATGTTCAGAATCTGTTGAACGGTATCTTGCCGAAGCTGTTACCGCTGGTTATCACAATCGGTCTGTTCTTCTTAATCAAAAAGGGTTGGACACCGATCAAATGTATCCTTCTGATTCTGGTAGCTGGTATTGTCGGATGCGCATTTGGAATCTTTGCCGGTGACTCTAAGGCAATTGATGAAAACGGTGCTTCTATCAATGGTGGATATGATCCACTTGTTTCTTGGTATGACTATCCTGAACCTGCAGCTGCAGAGAAAACAGGTCAGCAGGCATACGATGCAATCCAGGGCGTTGTTGATCAGTTGAATAAAGCTGGTGTCAACGTAACAATGCCTGAATAAGGTTTACGATTATCTAAAACTCTCTCATCCTACTTAAGATACATGAATGTGTATCGAAAGAAAAAGATCATAGCACTTCGGTCTATGGTCTTTTTCTAAATCAAATGAACGAGGTGATTTAATGGACGGTATGGCAATCGTTATAGCAGTTGGTTTTATCGTATGCTTTCTGGCATATCAAATGATAAAAAACCATGTATTATCCAAAGTCAGTAAGGCAATGCAAAATCAGAATTATGATCTGGTCCTGCAGCTTTCAGAAAAGTCATTCTATAAACGCTTTATGGGAAGCTTTGTCTGTGATCTTTATATTTTGCGTGCACTCTTAAATAAAGGTGATAATATCGGTTTTAAAAAATATCTTATGGAAACGCTGGAGAAGCCGTATACTCTGGAAAAGCGTAAGGAAGTATTGGATATTTATTTTTATCATTTTTTATTCCATGAAGATAAGGAATGGGCGTTCAGGCTATTGGAGAAAATCAGGGAAACAAATGATCCACAGTATATAACATACAATGAAGAAGCATATTCTGTTATGATTGAACATAATACAGATCTGCTGGACACCATGATAGAAGGAATAGAAAATAAGAAGTATTCGGGGCTAGGGCTGGGAATTGCTGTCTTTATGGTAGGAATGCAATACCTGCTTCTTCAGGATAAGGATAATGCAAGAACATATTTCTATAACAGTTTGAGCTGCTTTAACAAAAAATCCTTTTACTATGCAAAAGCAAAGGCGTATGTTGACCGGTTGACGGAAGAACTTGGTGCCGAGGATCTAGATTACTGATGCTTTTACTTTTCAACAGCATGAGTCTATTCACGGTTTTTACTGTATTCTTTATAGAGACACCTTAGAATAGTAAAATAAGGAAGTACGCTTTGTAAATAAAAAGAAGAAATCGGTAAAGGTTAACACGAAACCTCAGATTTCCTCTTTTTTTATTTACGATAGTAATCAACAAATCATTGCATATTTCAATAATCCAGATCAGCTGCATTCATATCCTTACTCAGCTTATCCACCCAGGCCTGTGCATGCGCAGCATAGATCGACTTCGCATGGAAACAGCTCAGACTATTGTAAAAGAAAATACGCGCATTTTCCATATCGTTTAAATAATAATACTGCAAGGCTGCCAGATATAAAGTTATTCCCAAGGCAAATCCATGATATTTTTTATCATCAATACCCTGAATCATATCCTCCAGTAAGTCTGTATGCTTTAGAATCATCACCTTGTAAGCATTTGTATTGTATTCAATATAGGCTGCATCATTGGTTTCTCTAATCCGGTCCAGCAGTATTTCAGCGTACTCTGCATCGTCTTTAAATAAGAACTGATAATAGTAAATGTCCAGAATATCTTTTCTTTTCTCAAGTGTATATGGCTTATCCAGTACGAGGTTCAGATGTTCCTTTAGTTCTTCAATCTGCCCGGTTTTGAAAAGAACACGCAGCATATATAAATCACATACATAAGGAGATAAAATTCGCTGATTCAAAGACTTATCGGTAATCCTGTTGATTGCCTCCTTATCATTTGCTGTCAAAGCCCTGTTCAAGCTATTCAGCAGTCTGTTCTTTGTTATCTGATAGGCCAGGATAAGGATACCGCCGATCATAATAATGACTAATAAAATAGGGTTCATAAAATACCTCATTCCTTCATTGAAAACGGTACAAGAATATATATCATAATTGAAACGGAGTACAGACACTGTAATTCAGCGCTATATTTAGAAAAAAGGTTTCCGAAGAAACCTTTTCCACGTATGAACTGTACGTTAAAGTAGAGAGAGCTTTTTACTATTTATCTATAATAGCGAAATACTATTATTTCTGTTCGTAACCAGAACCGCCGTAGCCTAAGTCACTAATAGCGTCTGCAGTAGCATCAATCTTGATACCCAGATCCTGCAGCTGCTTAATGATTTCCTGAGTTGCGTGTTTCTGCTCTTTAGCAGAAGGTTCTTTTTCACCGCCATCGTAAGTGTACCATTCAACCAGCGGGTTGTATCCACCTGCGATTGTGTTTCCATCGTTATCCATAGCTTTGGAATCACCAGCCCAGATACCGAATGCACATCCAACGATACCTGTAACCAGAATCAGAAGGATACATTTAACAGGTGTCCAGCCTTTTTTGATCAGTGTATAGATACCAAGCGTAATCAGTAATGGAATCAGCTTTGGCAGAATTCCATCAATCAGACTCTGAATGTTGATTGTAGGAGAACCAACAGTAATACGCAGAGAAGTAGCACCGTAGTTGGCAATCAGACCACCAACAACGAAGATACCCAGAATAGATGCAGCACGAGTGAATTCCTTAGCGTTGCTTGTCAGCATGGTTACAGCCTTTGTACCAAGGTTGTAGGACCAGTGCATCAGAAAATAACGAACCGCAAACTGTACAGCGTTGAAGATTACCAGAAACAGAATAGCACCAATGATGCTCTTATCATTCAATGCCATGTTAGCCGTGATACCCGCTGTAATTGGAACTAATGTCAACCAGAACAGCGCATCACCGATACCACCCAGAGGACCGGCAGCGGAAATACGTACGGAACGAATTGTAGCTGTTTCAGCCTTGTTCTGTTCCAGAGATAATACGATACCCATAACGAAGGTTACCAGGAATGGATGCGTATTCAGGAAGTCCAGGTTATGTGCCATGGAAGCCTTTAAATCCTCTTTGTTTGTATGAATCTTTTTCAGACCTGGGAGGATTCCCCACAGCCATCCGCAGGCCTGCATTCTTTCATAGTTGAAAGAAGCCTGCAGGAAGCATGACATCCATACCATTTTATTCAGTGTTTTCTTATCCAGCTTAGCTGCCGGAGTTAAATCGCTATATCTTTCAGGAATATTATATGCCATCAGAAACACCTCCTACATTTGAACCTGCACTGTTTTTGATTTTTGTGTTGATCTGGTAGTCATATAATGCAATAGCCAGACCTACGAATGCACACAGCAGCAGTGTTGCGCTGCTAACAGATTCGATACCCATACAGATGTTAGCCATAACGAAACCTGCGAACAGGAATCCCCACATTTCGCCGGACATCATAACCTTCATCAGGATAGCGAATCCGACAAATTTCATAGCACCACCAGCAGCGTCTAATCCAGCCATTACCCAAGAGAACTGGAAGGACAGATCCTTTAATGTGATACCTAATTTAGAACCACCGTATAAACCGGCTACAGCCAGTGCACCGAACAGGCAGCCCAAGATACCCATTTCGATGAAGTTGATGTTACGGATTCCCTTTACATCAGCGTTTTCAGCACAAGCATCAGCTTTTGCCATCATACCGGACATAATAGTGAATGTTAATGTAACTGCGTACTGTCCAAATACTGCGAATGGAATTGCAAGACCCATAGCAGCTCCGACACCTTCTGCAGTTGCCTCCATGTTCATAGAAACTGCGAATACAGTCGCCATGATACCACCCAGAATTGCGTTAGGCGGCTGCGCTCCACCGATTGGCATACTACCAATCTGAATCAGCTGATAAGCACCACCAACTACGACACCAAGCTGGAAGTTTCCAAGAATAGCGCCGATAATCGGACACAATACGATTGGCTGATACAATGATTCCAAGAAACTAAACTGGTCAATACCCATAATGAAGGCAACAACGAATACCAGTAAAGCCTGAATAATATTTACATCCATGTTGTTTCTCCTTTCAGATTATTAAAGATAATTGTAAGCAAATTGTTATTTGAATAATTCACGGAATACGGCATATTGGTAAGAATAAGCGCTATATAAAAAGGAGGTATGCGATTAATTGCAGAATGCCGTATGTTAGCTACGTGTTCGCAACCAATCATTTCATGATTGCAATTCCATCCTTGACATTGTATGGTTTATATGAGGACAGGCAGTTGGAAGGTGTAAGGATGAAAGGGAAATCAGTAGGTATAAAAAAGGCAAACGGGATGGGCAGTGTATACAAGCTGCAGGGAAATAGAAGAAAGCCATGGGTTGCATTTGTGACCGTATCCTATAAACGAAAGGATGGCATGCGGCATCAGAAGCGTAAAATCATCGGATATTATGAGACAGAGGAAATGGCGGAGTTTTCGTTATGGAATTATAATAAAAATCCTGCTTTGTATGCGGAAATTGAAAAGCTGGGTACGATAACGTTTGAAAATGTTTATATGGAATGGTCATCCACCAAATATCGGAATATATCACAAACGGCGATAAATGGTTATAAGGCAGCCTATGCACGCTGTTCCAGTATATGGAATGTCCGCATGAGTGATCTCAGGGCAATGCATTTCCAGCGAATCATGGATGAAAGTACATTGTCGCTGTCCAGTGATCTCAAGCTGCGCTCTTTGATGATGCTGGTATGTGAATATGCTGTGCAAAACGATATTATTCAGAAAAACTACGCAAAATACGTGATTATCAATAGGAAAGAGGATCACCCCGAAATTCACAAGCCATTTACTGAATGGGAAATTGAAAAGCTGTTTGATCATGAAAATATTCCGTTTGTAGATACGATTCTTATTATGATCTACACCGGCTTTCGCGTAGGAGAGCTTTTTAACATTCGCAGAGAAGATGTAGATGTGCAGAATATGACCATACGCGGGGGAAGTAAAATAGAAGCTGGTAAAAACAGGCTCGTTCCGGTGCATGAAAAAATTCAAAAATACGTGATGGACTACTATCTGCAGGGTCATGAATATTTGATCAGTGATGCGGATACACGTAAAAAATTTAATTATCATATGTACCGCAATCAGTATTTTGATAAAATAATGGATATGCTGGAAATGGAGCATCTGCCACATGACTGCCGTCATACGTTTGCGACCAGATTGAGTAATTACGGCGCAAACAGTACCTGCATCAAAAAGCTGATCGGACACAGCTCCTATACCACGACAGAAAAAATCTATACGCATAAGGATGTTGCACAGCTGCGGCGGGCCATATCTACCCTGAAATGATGATAGCTACGTGTTAGCTACCAAAAGAAAGCAGTTGGTTTTGCGTGAAAATCCTATGTATGAAAAAAACACTGAGTCGGCGTTATAAGACTCAGTGTTTTCTATATGTTTGAAGGACAATACAGCTGTGAATTTATATGAGGCAATAAAAAGACTTATCTCCAGCATGCTGGTATACATGCTTGGATAAGTCTTATACTTTCCCTATCATCATGTGAAGGGTCTGTAAGTGCAGTATTTTTATGATACTAATCCTTGCCCTTTGCGATATTTTGCAGCTGCAGGCGGATTTCTCTTCGGCGAATGCCTGCCTGATACTCCTGTTTTTCCTCTTCGCTATCACAAATCAGCCCCGGTACAGTGGTCGGGCGGTCTTCATCATCCAAAGCGACTTCTGTCAGATATGCTGTATTGACAAGGCGGCGGACACCGTCCCTGTTTTCCACATAGCTGTCCACGCGGATTTCCATTGAGGTATTTCCCACATAGGTCACCTTGCCATGAAGCACCATCAGCTCATTCAGATGTACTGCTTCCTTGAAATTCAGGCTGTCAATGGATGCGGTTGTAATATTGCTGTTGCAGTGCCTTCTGGCAACCACACCCGCAAGAACATCAATCCATTCGGCAAGCTGTCCGCCAAACAGACGACCGCTGCCATTCAGATGGTTGGCCATGACAAGCTGAACCTGCTCTGCTTCAGATTCACATACCTTCTTTGCTTTACGTTCCATAGTATCACTTCCTTTATACGATTATTTTACCATAACATATAAGGAAAGGGCAGAATTTTCTGCATTAGATGATGGCATCAATCAAGCCATAGGAGAGTGCTTCCTTCGCATCCATATAGTAATCTCTATCACAATCCCGGCGTAGTGTTTCATTGCTTTGCCGGGTATTCTCACTGAGAATGCTGTACAGCCGCTCCTTCAGCTTCTGAATATGCAGTGCAGCGATCTCCATATCCTTGGCCTGTCCCTGCATACCGCCCATAGGCTGATGAATCATGATTTCACTGTTTGATAATGCGCTTCGCTTTCCTTGTGTTCCCGCACTCAGCAGCACAGCAGCCATACTTGCGCAAATTCCCATACAGATCGTACTGACATCACAGCGGATATATTTCATTATATCATAAATAGCCAGTCCCGCACTGACACTGCCGCCGGGAGAATTGATATACATTTGAATCGGCTCGCTGCTAATGCTGGACAGATACAGCAGCTGTGCGCAAATGGAGCTGGACATGGCATCGTCAATCTCTCCCGTCAGTATGATGATTCTTTCCTTCAGCAGGCAGGAGTACAGATCATACACCCGTTCACTGCTTGCGTTTCTTTCTATAATTGTCGGTACAAAGACCATACTATCACTCCCGTCTCTATACACAGTATGCTCGAAAGAGGCGTTTTAATACCGTATGTCAGCAGTGAATTGATGTAATCGTTTACAAATTATGACGCTTTGTTATACTGAAAAAAGCCCTTTTTAAGGGTGAAAATCGCAATTTTTGCCGGATACTGTCCAAAACGGAAGGAAGGCTGAAAAAAACTGCAAGTGAAAAGATTCTCAATTGACATTTACCTATGAAATACGTATAATAAGAGTGTTAAAAGGAGGACTTTGAAGATGACAGTAAAAGTTGCTATTAATGGATTTGGACGTATTGGGCGTCTTGCATTCAGACAGATGTTTGGGGCTGAAGGTTACGAAGTAGTTGCAATCAACGACCTGACTTCTCCAAAAATGCTGGCTCACTTATTAAAATACGACTCTACACAGGGTACATACGCTAAAGCTGATACAGTAGTTGCTGGTGAAAACTCTATCACAGTTGATGGAAAGGAAATCACAATTTATGCTGAGGCTGATGCTAAAAACCTGCCTTGGGGAAAATTAGGTGTAGACGTTGTTCTGGAATGTACAGGATTCTACACTTCAAAAGACAAAGCTTCTGCACACATCGAAGCTGGTGCTCGTAAGGTTGTTATCTCTGCACCTGCAGGAAACGATCTGCCTACCGTTGTATTCAACACAAACCACGATGTATTGAAACCGGAAGACACAGTAATCTCTGCTGCTTCTTGTACTACAAACTGCTTAGCTCCTATGGCGAAAGCACTGAATGATTTAGCTCCTATCCAGAGCGGTATCATGTCAACAATCCACGCTTACACAGGTGATCAGATGACACTGGACGGACCTCAGAGAAAAGGTGACCTGCGTCGTTCCCGTGCTGCTGCAGTAAACATCGTTCCTAACTCTACTGGTGCTGCTAAGGCTATCGGTCTGGTTATTCCTGAACTGAAAGGTAAACTGATCGGTTCCGCTCAGCGTGTACCTACTCCTACAGGATCAACTACAATCTTAGTTGCTGTTGTTAAGGGGAAAGTAACTGTTGACGAAATCAACGCTGCTATGAAGGCTGCTTCAAATGAATCTTTCGGATACACTACTGACGAAATCGTTTCAAGCGATGTTATCGGTATGCGTTACGGATCACTGTTTGATGCAACTCAGACAATGGCTATGGAAATGGAAGACGGAAATACTCAGGTACAGGTTGTATCTTGGTATGACAACGAAAACTCTTACACTAGCCAGATGGTTAGAACAATCAAATTCTTCTCTGAATTAGCTTAATTCCAAGACGAAAAGAATAAACAAAAGATCACTACGGTGGTCTTTTTTATGCATTCATGCGAAGGAAGTTAAAGCTGAACGCACTTCCGGATATGGCGTGAAAAATGACGAAAACAATTACAAATATCGCCTCTGAGATGGAAGCTAATGATATCGGCAGAATAATTGTAATGTTTTCTGTTTCGTCGTTGTTTTCCTTTCCATGTGCATGCTATAATTGATATAACAAATTTGGGGAGAGAACTATGGATAGAAAACGGCGAATCAGCAGAGTAGATGTACAGGTATCCATTGTGACAGCTGTTCTTGTGACAACACCTTTGATCTGTGTGTATTTTTTTAACTACTTTATCACACATGAGGATATGATCAACAGTCTCAAGGAGCGCTCTCACAGCATCTATCAGTATGTGGATGATTATGTGGATAAGACCACTTTTCAAAATACAGAGGCATTGACGAGAGATAATCCTGCCTATATACGTATGAAGGAGAAACTGGAAGAAGTAAAAGCCAGCACGAATGTACGTTATCTATATACTGCAGAAAAAAATATACAGGGGGAGTATGTATATCTGGTGGATGGTCTGCCGTATGACAGCTCTGATTTTCGTAATCCCGGAGATAAAATCGAAGAGGAAATCATCCCGGAGCTAACGGCTGCTTTACATGATAAAATTATTTTGCCGAATCAGATAAAAAATACGGAATGGGGTCCTATCTTTATCTCTTATTTCCCGATTCATAAGGGCAATGAGGTCGTGGGTGTGCTGGGAATTGAATTTGATGCCACCCATCAGTACCGTGCTTTTCAGATAATTCGCATCGGTACACCGATCATTGCGGCAATTGCCTGTCTGCTCGCCGTATTCATCGCTGTTCGTTTGTTTAAGCGTATCAGCAATCCCATGTATAAGGATATGGCGAATACAGATTTTTTGACAGGTCTGAAAAATCGAAATGCATTTGAACTCGATATCCAGAACAAACAGGATGAGGTGCTGGGGATACTGATTGCGGATTTGAACGGATTAAAGAAAATCAATGATGAACAGGGGCATCAGATCGGGGATGAATATATAAGGAAGGCGGCAACGGTGATTGGAAAATGTGCCAGTACCTGTCCGGTATATCGCTTCGGCGGCGATGAGTTTGTTGTTTTGGTACCCGATGCGGATGATAAGAAGATGAAGTCTTTGAGTGAACGTATTCTGACCTATGAGGAAACCGTGCCTAAGGACTGTGACATACCGATTTCCCTATCGGTTGGGTATGCGCTGTATGATCCTGTACAGTGTGCATCGCTGCAGGATGTATTCCATGAGGCGGATGTGCAGATGTATAAAATGAAAAACAGCAGAAAAATATAGCATCTCCTCTTTTCAAATGTGACGGAAAGGTGTAAACTATAACCACAGTTCTGAGTGAGGTGAAGATCATGGCATTGCGTACAAAGCTGAATACCAATGATGAAGGAGAAACAAGTGGTTTCAAGGAGCTGGATGATCTGGATGCAGTCTATGTGGATGAAATGAAAAAATCCGGACTGAGTGATGACCTGATGGCTCAATTCATGGATATATCAAAAGCGCTTGAGAAGGAAAAAAGCGAGGGAAATGAGCGGTAGTATTGAAATCCGCATAGTTCCCTGTTATACTAAAACAAGATAAACCTGTGACAAGGATGAGTACCGGCATATGTATGGAAAGACAGCGATTTCTGAATGGTGGAAGCAGAAACAATTCATGCGGGAAATGCCCCTTGGAGGGATTTTTCGATAATGTAGAAGAATACGTAGTTCGGCGTTAACGTACCAAGTGGAAAAGCATTTTTCAAATAGAGTGGAACCGCGCGAATCAGCGTCTCTATAATATAAGTGCTTTTTTTATTTATAAGGAGGAAATGATATGAAAATATTCAACAGTATGAATCAAAAGGTGGAAGAATTTAAACCGCTGCATGAAAATGAGGTGCATATGTATGTATGCGGTCCAACAGTATATAACTATCCCCACATCGGGAATGCCCGGCCCATCGTTGTATTCGATACGCTGAAGCGCACGTTTCAGGCGATTGGGTACAACGTTAAAATGGTGTCAAATTATACCGATGTTGATGATAAGATCATCAAGGTCGCAAAGGAATGTGGAGTAAGTGAAGCAGAAATTACAGAGAAATTTATAGATGCATATAATCATGACCGTTTATCCCTGCATGCTGCAATGCCGGATGCGGCTCCAAGGGTTACAGAAACCATGGATGCCATTATTGCTTTTATTAAGCTGCTGGTGGATAAGGGACATGCATATGAAATTGAAGGCGATGTGTATTTTAGAGTAAACAGTGTGGAAAGCTATGGAAAGCTGTCCAATCAGCAGATCGAGGATTTGCTTGTTGGTGCGCGTATTGACGAGAACAGCAAGAAGGAAAATCCGCTGGATTTCACATTGTGGAAAAAAACAGAAGAAGGTATCAAGTGGGATTCTCCATGGTCTGTGGGACGTCCGGGATGGCATACGGAATGTGTAGTCATGATCAATCAGGAGTTTGGCGGTGAGCATACGATCGATATTCACGGCGGTGGTATGGATTTGAAATTCCCGCATCATGAAAATGAGATTGCACAGTCTCGTGCAGCCTATGACTCTCCGATTGCCAATTACTGGATTCATAATGGTATGGTGAATATTGATGGAGAGAAGATGTCCAAAAGTCTGGGGAATGTAATCTGGGCAAAGGATATGATCGCGAAAATCGGTGGAAATGTATTGCGCTGGGTCATGCTGTCTGCACACTATCGTGCACCATTGAATATCAATGAGGAAGCAATCGAAACGGCGAAAAAGGAATTGAACCGCGTGGCTACGGCAATGAAGCAGGCATATGTTAAACTGGGTCTTGCCGATGTTGACATGGATGAGACCTGTGATGAGGAACAGCTTGCGCCGTTTCTTGATGCTATGCAGGATGACATGAATACACCAAATGCTTTTGCGGCTGTGTTTGAAACTGTTAAGGCTCTCAATCAGGCACTGCGTCAGAGAGAAAGTGATCTGCAGGCGGTGAAGGCACTGGTTCGTACCCTGGAGAAAATGATGGATGTGCTGGGCATTGAGCTTTTGCGTCTGACAATGAGCGAGGAAGACAAGCAGCTGCACCGTCAGTGGAAGGCAGCCGTTAAGGAAAAGGATTTTGAGACGGCTGATCAATACCGCGCCAAGCTGATAGAGAAGGGTATCCTGTAATGGATATCAAGGAGTATAACGGAACATCGCTTGCCTATATGGGAGATGCTGTCATGTCGCTGCTGGTTCGGGAAATGCTGCTGGCACAGGGCTGGCAGAAATCCAAAATTTTACAGAAGAAGAGTGAGTCCTGGGTGAGTGCGAAGGCACAGGCGTATTTTCTGATTCAGCTGAAGGAGCGTGCATTTTTCAGTGAAGAGGAATATGCAATTGTCCTGCGCGGACGCAATACCCATTCCGCAAGCAAGGCAAAAAATGCGGATGTGACAACCTACCGTATGTCAACCGGTCTGGAGGCATTATTCGGCTGGCTGTATCTGACGCATCAGGAGGACCGTCTGAAGGCCTTGTGGGAGGAAATTCAGAAGATAGGAGAATACCAATGACGCAGTATGTATATGGAAAGAATGTTGTAAAGCAGCTTCTGCAGGACGGGAAGCCCATTCATGAGGTTCTGATACAGGAGGGAATCCGTGATACAGCACTGGAAGGTGAAATCAAAAAAAGACGAATCCCTGTAAAGGTTCTGGGCAGAAAGAAGATGGATCAGCTGCTGAACGGAAACCATCAGGGCATTGCCGCCTGTATCGACGATTACAAGACCTGGGAGCTGGAAGAGCTGCTGGAAAGCATTCCGCAGGGAAAACAGCCGCTGCTGGTGATGCTGGACGGCTTGGAAGATCCTCATAATCTGGGGGCGATTCTACGTACCTGTGACTGTATCCGGGCAGATGGCGTCATCATTGGAAAGCATCGCAATGTTCGTCTGACACCGACGGTTGCCAAGGTGAGTACCGGAGCAATTGATACCGTAAAGGTAAGCGTGGTCACCAATCTTGTACAGGCAATAAAATACCTGAAAAAACAGGGCTACTGGGTGGTCGGAACAGATTTTGAGAACTCCCGCGATTACCGTGAAGGACAGTATGATGTACCTCTTGTTCTTGTGATTGGCAGCGAAGGCTTCGGTATCAGCTCTCTTGTGAAAAAGAATTGCGACTATTGTGTCCGTCTGCCGATGAAGGGAAGTGTCAGCTCTTTAAATGCTTCCGTGGCAGCAGGCATCCTGCTTTACCAGATTCACGCACAGCGCCATCCTCTGTAATTTTCTGCTTCCCTTTCGGGGAGAGAAAACAGATGGAAGAAGTTTACGAAAACGATTATGAATTACTATATTTAATACGACAAAAAGACGAAATGGCATTTGCAGCCCTCATGCATAAGTATGAGGAAATAGCTGATAAGCTGATTAAGAAATATATCGGAGCCTGCAAAAGCGGGCTATCTGAGGATGACTACCTGCAGCTGGCAAGACTCAAGCTTGTACAGACGATCGATGACTATCGCGAGGATCAGGAGGCCAGCTTCTATCATTATTTTTGCAGTGTATTTCACAATCTGTTGATTGACTGTTACCGGCAGTCGGCACATGAACGACGTGTGCTTTCCCTGGACAGCTGTATACGCGAGGATGCGGGAGGCTACTGTCTGCTTGATATAATGGAAAAGCCTAATGAAAGCTTTGCGGTTTCCTATGAATTTCAGCATCGTGTGAATACACGCAAGGAGGCTCTCAGCGATTTGGAAAAAAGAATCGTCGATTTGCGTGCACTTGGATATACGTACCGCCAGATTGCGGACACGCTTCAGGTCAAGGTGAAAAAAGTGGATAATACACTACAGAAGGTACGAAAAGACAGGGAAAGGGAGGAAATGCGGTAGAATTCGCAGCATTCCTGCTTGGAATTGGAAATTAAATTGACGAAACCACTTCTTTATGATAAAGTAAATAGGCAAAGAAAGAGGTGTTCCTGATGAGCGATAAAGTCATATTAACCTGCACCGAATGTCTTTCTCGAAACTATACAACTACAAAGAACAAAAAAACGCATAATGAGCGTATTGAATTGATGAAGTTCTGCAAGAAATGCGGTAAACATACACTTCACAAGGAAACGAAATAAGGAGGCAGCTTATGAAATGGTTCAGTATTAACGGGATTTTAACCGAAATGAAGAGAATACGCTGGCCAAAGGCAAAGGATCTTGCCAGAGACAGTGTAACAGTATTTGGATTTGTAGCATTCCTGGCCTTATTCTTTTACCTGTGTCAGGTTGTATCATCCGGTTTCTTGAAACTGATTGGAATCGTGTAGGAGGTAAAGCATGGCTGAGGAAAATAAAAAGCAGTGGTATGTGGTCAATACATATGCCGGACATGAAAATCGTGTAAAAGAAAATCTGTTGCGTCGTGTGGAATCCATGGGACTACAGGATTATTTGTTCCGTGTAATTGTCGCAGAAGAAAAAGAGATTGAATACAAGAACGGTAAGGAAGTAGAGAAGACGACCAACCTGTTCAGCGGTTATCTGTTTGTTGAAATGATCATGACAGATGAAGCATGGTATATCGTACGTAATACGCCGGGCGTTACCGGATTTATCGGATCCAGTGGTGGTGGTGCGAAGCCGTTCCCTGTTGCTGAAGAGGAAATGGAGAGCATCCTGCGCCGTCTTGGTATGAGTGAGCGTAAGGTACAGATCGATTTTGCTGTTGGAGACCGTGTACGCATTCTGAGCGGGGCTTTTGCCAATGTTGAAGGAACAGTTGAGGAGCTGCATGAGGATTCTCAGACAGCTGTTGTACTGACCATTCTGTTTGGGCGTGAAACTCCGACGGAAATCGGATACGGTGAATTGGAGAAAGTGGAGCTTTAAAGCGCTGCGAATTTCTATAAAATAATTGAGACGTAGAATACCTGCGTCTTTTTTCGTTTACCTTAATGAGCACTCAAAAGACTTTTCAGGGCTTCCTTTAAACAGCAGGAGCATAGGATAGAAACTGTTTCCTTAATAAAGTGGAAATAATTGACTGCTGTGCATATATGCAGCTGTTTAAAAAAATATGCAGACATGGCGGGAAACTGACAAAATTCGTCGCTGTATCTTCCTATAATAGAGGCAGGAAGTGATAAAAATGCGGGAACGGGCAGGATTTATCATTGGAATCAGTGGTGTTGTGCTTCTTCTCAAGCCTAATTTTGATCCGGATCAAATGGCAATGTATTTCAACTATCTTGTGGGGAATTACTGGCCGGCTATTCTGATTATTATCGGCCTGCTCCTGGTTAACCCGAAAAAGAAGAAAACAAGAGGGAAAAGCAGATAGGTGCCACTTGACAAAAATGGTGCTTTCTATATCATTAAGGAGTAGAAAGCAGGTGGCAGTATGAAAAAAACATATTTCATAGATCTCGATGGTACCATGTATCGCGGATCACAGATTATAGAAGGTGCTAAGGAGTTTATCGACACGCTGACGAAACGGGGCGAGCGTTTTGTTTTTCTGACGAATAATGCAAAGCGTACAAAGCGCCAGAATGTGGAGCATATGGAACAGATGGGATTCACCGGTATCCGGGAAGAGCATTTCTTTACCTCCAGCATGGCAGCGGCTAGGTATGCGGCTGCGCATTATGAGGGAAGAAACGTCTGGTATATCGGGCAGGATGGACTAAGAGAGGCCTTGGAGGATAACGGCTTTACCGTTACAGAGCAGGATGTTGATCTGGTCTTTGTCGGTCTGGATAACACAGGTACCTATGAGAAATATTCTAAGGCATTGGATTTTCTGTTGAAGGGAGCGAAGCTGATCGGTACCAATAATGACCGCCTGCTTGCACAGCCGGGTGGATTTGCGGTAGGCAATGGTTCCATTGTAGCGATGTTTGAATATGCAAGCGGGCAGGTTTCTCCGAAAATCGGGAAGCCGCATGCTCCGATTCTGGAGGAAGCATTGAAATATTTTCAGCTGAATGCGGATGAGGCAGTAATTCTGGGAGATAATCTGGAAACAGATATCCTGCTGGGTGTGGAAAACCATGTGGATACGATTTTTGTGACCAGTGGTGTGCATCAGCGCGAGGATGTGGAAAAACTACAGATTTATCCAACGCGTACCATTGATGATCTTAGAGAATTACTTGCAGAATAAATTGTGTGAAAATGTGTTAGTTTGGGCAAACTCCTTTAGACAAAAGGGGGTTTGTGCTATACTGTGCATGTATAAAAAGTGTAGATAAAGGAGGACATAGGTTATGTCATTGATTACAAATGTTCATGCCAGAGAAATTCTGGATTCTCGAGGAAATCCTACAATTGAGGTGGAAGTGGAAACAGCTTCCGGATTTGTAGGACGTGCCATGGTGCCAAGCGGGGCATCCACTGGAGAAAGAGAAGCACTGGAGCTGCGTGACGGCGATCCTTCCCGTTATGGCGGTAAGGGTGTACTGCAGGCAGTGGAGAACGTTAACAATATTCTGATCGATGTGGTTTTGGGAATGGATGTTACCGACCAGGCTGCAATTGACAAGGCGTTGATTGATGCCGATGGAACTAAGGATAAATCCAAATACGGAGCGAATGCGATTCTGGGAATCTCTCTTGCGGTTGCACATGCTGCTGCGGATTACTATGGGTTGCCACTGTATCGCTATTTAGGCGGTATCAATGCCAAGACACTGCCGGTACCTATGATGAATGTGTTAAACGGCGGAAGTCATGCGGATTCTTCTGTGGATTTTCAGGAGTTTATGATTATGCCGGTAGGCGCAAAAAGCATTCGCGAAGCAATTCGTATGGGTGCTGAAACCTTCCATGCCCTGAAAAAAGTGTTGAAGAGCAAGGGACAGGTCACTGCTGTTGGTGATGAGGGTGGATTTGCGCCAAACCTGGAAGATAATGAAGCGCCGCTGAAATGTATTATGGAAGCAATCGAGGCTGCCGGCTTCCGTGCCGGTGAGGATATCTGCATTGCGATGGACGTTGCGGCCAGTGAGTTCTATAATACAGAAACAAAGATGTACGATTTGAAAAAATCCGGACAGGGCTCCAAGACAACAGATGAAATGATAGCATGGTATGATGAACTGGTTGAGAAATATCCTATTATCTCCATTGAAGACGGTCTGGGAGAACGCGACTGGGATGGCTGGAAAAAGCTGACGGAGCATCTGGGTAAGAAAATTCAGATTGTCGGGGATGACCTGTTTGTCACAAATCCGGCAATCCTGCAGGAGGGAATTGATAAGGATATCGCGAATTCCATCCTGATTAAGGTGAATCAGATTGGTACGCTGACAGAAACCTTCGATGCAATGGAGCTCGCAAAGAAACACGGCTATACGGCTGTCGTATCTCACAGAAGCGGTGAAACAGAGGATGCGACAATTGCGGATATCGCAGTTGCTTTCAATGCGGGACAGATCAAAACCGGATCCATGTCCAGAACAGATCGTATTGCGAAATACAATCAGCTGCTTCGTATTGAAGAAGAGCTGGGTGATGTTGCTCTTTTCCAGGGGAAATCAGCATTCTATAACATTTACAAGCATTAAGCGTTCATTCAGCGTTTATAAATACATCATGGGGTATTCTCGAATTTACAGGAGGATACCCTTTTGTTGTGAAATGGTTTTCAGCCACAGTGCAGCGGATTCAGGCAATGCGGTAATAATGTGGCCCACTGCTTATAGAAATTAAGGACAAGCTGTTGCGAAGAGTGCATCAGGGCCGCCGCTTATATTCTTTTCCTGTCGCATACCAAAGAAAGGTAATCCCTTTACCTGTTTCCCAGTCCATGAACGACCTGCAGAATTCTGCGATTTGATACCGGCTATTGTCTGTTCGAGCTTGATCAGTCCATCAGGGCCTTTTCATATGATAAGGATTTCTAGCATTTCTCTAATGAATTTCTATCATACTTTGCGAAACTATATCGTATATAAAGTTTATCTAAATAAACCTGTGTATGAATTGACTATTTCCGCTGGAAGCATAAAATAATGTCAGCAGATATTTTCTGCATGTTTCATAGAAATCGAGGGAGTAGCTATGTTAAAAAAAATAAAGCATCTTGTGCTGGGACAATCGCTGCGCAGTGATGCACTGGATCATGAGAAGTTCAGTGTGATATGGGGACTTCCTGTCCTTTCAAGTGATGCGATCTCATCCGTTTCCTATGCCTGTGAGGAAATTCTGATGGTATTGATTCCTGTACTGGGAATGGCATCCTACGGACTGTTGATGAAGGTCGGCTTTGCAATTGTATTTCTTCTTTTTATTTTGGTATTTTCCTATCGGCAGACCATCAATTGTTATCCGCAGGGAGGAGGCTCTTATATCGTTGCCAGTGATAATCTGGGAAAGGTATTCGGATTGATTGCGGCCGCTTCTCTGGCAATTGACTATGTGCTGACAGTGGCGGTCAGTGTCTGTGCAGGAACAGCAGCAATCACCTCCGCATTCCCACAGCTGCTTTCTATGCGTACTGGCATCGCGCTGATAATTATCAGCCTGCTTACGATTGGCAATCTGCGGGGAATGAAGGACAGCAGTGTTCTGTTTGGGATTCCGACCTATCTGTTTATTATCACGATTTTACTGTTAATTGTCACAGGCTTTGTAAAGGTGCTGATATTCCATGAAACTCCGGCTGTTTCCGCAGCTATGCCGCAGTGTGTGGAGAATGCAGGTCTGCTGCTGTTTCTAAAGGCTTTTTCCAGCGGCTGTACGGCACTGACCGGCGTAGAGGCAGTAAGCGACGGAATTCCTAATTTCCGTGAACCGGCGCAGAAAAATGCCAAGCGTGTGCTGTACCTTCTGGCAGGGCTGGTCTTTGTGATTTTCCTTGGAATCTCTGCACTTGCTTCCCTATATCATATTATACCGAATGCGAATGTGACGGTAATCGCCATGATCGCGGAGGCTGTTTTCGGAAACGGGACTCTGCTGTTTTATCTGGTGCAGGTAACGACCGCAGTTATTCTTACAATGGCTGCAAACACAGCCTTTGCGGATTTACCATTACTGTTGTCCATTCTGGCAAGGGATGGTTTCGTGCCAAGACAATTTATGTCAAGGGGGAGCCGTTTAAGCTTCTCCAATGGAATTCTGTTGCTGTTTTTCCTCTCTGCCGCACTCGTGATCTATTTTCATGCGTCCTCCCATCTTTTGATGCCGCTGTATGCAGTCGGTGTATTTCTGTCTTTTACATTATCACAGGCGGGAATGTTTGTACGATGGGTGAAAAGAAAGGAAGATAAGTGGAAGCATAAGGCATTCATCAACGGAGCCGGTATGGTGATCACCGGAATTACGTGTATAATTATCGCAGCAAGTAAATTTCTGCACGGTGCATGGATCGTGTTGATCTGCATTCCGGTTCTTGTATATATCATGGAGCGGATACACCGGCATTACCACTATGTCAAGGAAAGTCTGAAAATCCGTTCTGCCGAGGAATTGCAGCCGTATGATCTGCAGATCCATGGAAGAGTCATACTGCCTGTTGATTCCATCAACCGCAGCTTTCTGAAGGCTTATCATTATGCATGCTCCCTGCAGGTGAGGGAAATGGAATTCTATCACGTAAATACGAATGCGGAGGCGACTGAAAAGCTGCAGGAGCTGTATCAGCAAATGCGGCTCGATATTCCGCTGATCGTCGAGGATGCTCCATACCGGAATGTGAATGAAATGATATTGCATCATGTCGAGGAAGCGCAGAACGATTTGAAAAAGAAGGAAAGTGTAACGGTGATTCTACCGCAATTCGTTATGAAGAAAAAACGTTTTCATGCTCTGCACAATCAAACCTCCATGCAGCTGAAGCTGCAGCTGAGCAAATTGCGCAATGTTTCCGTTGTCAGTGTTCCCTATATCATATAGTGAGAGCGTTAAGCAGCTGTTTTTCGTCCTGTCTGTGGGGCAGAAGCTGGAGCGTGTTCAGATCGAGGAGGGAGCATCTGACAGTATAAGTCTTATGTACAGCATACAAGATACATCAATTATGCCTTGATCACAGGAGAATCTCGTCCTTTTACAAAAAATAAATTGTTTTTTATCCGTGTGTTTGTTATAATGGTTAGGAACGTATTGAGAAAGGAGGATTATTATGGGCATTTTAGACACCTTACTGATGATTGCAGCGGTCGTTTTAATAATACTCTCCTTATTGCAAAGCGGAAAATCTGACGGGTTGGGAAGCGCCTTCGGTGGAAGTGAAGGACTGAACCTGTTCGCAAACGTTAAGGAACGTGGCTCTGAAAAAGTCATGTCCAATGTCACTCTGGTGACAGGAATTGTGTTTTTCGCTCTTGTTATAATCATTCGTATTGTTAAGTAAGTAAGAAAGACCGTCTAAGGTCTTTTTTTAATGGTATAATATTGTTATAGGAAAAAAGGAGGGCTGATGAGCTATGAATAAAAAAGAAGAACTGCTGGCGCTGATTCATGGAAACGGTTATCGAGGTATGCATGCAGCACAGCTTTCAAGAGCCCTGGATATGGAAGACAGTGCATCCTTCACACAGCTGATGAAGCTGTTAAATGATCTGGAAGCAGAGCATATACTCGCAAGAGACGCCAAGGAGCGTTATTTCACAAGTGAAGAGCTGGGGTATGTTACAGGTACACTACGCATCAATCCGAAAGGCTTCGGCTTTGTGGAAACAGCGGATACCAGCTATTATATAGGTCGGGATCACCTGGGTCTCGGTATGGATCGGGATATTGTTTTTGCGAAGACATGGACAAACAATGATAAAAGTGTTGAGGGAGAAGTGATTGAGGTTCTGGAGCACAGTGTCAGACAGCTGGTGGGAACCGTGAAAATCAAAGAGGGCAGAAAATATTTCCTGTCGGATGCATTTTTGAATTACCGCAAGGTTAGAATAACAAACTTCGATGATTTCCGTCTTGTGAATGATTCCAAGGTTCTGCTAGGAATTGACAGCTATGGGACTGTACTGAAGTGCCATATTGAGAAGGAAATCGGTTATAAATATGATCCGGGTATTGATATTTTATCCGTTTTACTGGAAAAGGATATCAATCCGCAGTTTCCTGAGGATGTCATGCAGGAGGTACAGCAGATACCGGAAACCATCCAAGAGGATGATATTGCACAGCGCAAGGATTTGCGAAAGCTGCTGACCATTACGATAGATGGAGAGGATGCCAAGGATCTGGATGATGCCATATCTGTGGAAAAGCTGGAAAACAATAAAGGATACCGGCTGTATGTTCATATAGCGGATGTTTCCCATTATGTGAAGGCGGGAAGTGCCATTGATCAGGAGGCCTATGCCAGAGGTACCTCGGTCTATGTCGTTGACCGTGTGGTACCGATGCTTCCCCACGCCCTATGCAATGGAATCTGTTCCCTGAATCCAAGAGTGGACCGACTTACGCTGACATGCTGTATGGATATCGATAAGAAGGGTGAAATCGACAATTATAAGATATATCCTTCCATTATATGCAGTGATGAGCGAATGACATATAAAAAGGTGAATGCGATTCTTGCGGGTGATGCGCAGTCACAGAAAGAATATCCGCACCTGTTGAACTTGTGTCTCAACATGAAGGTGCTTTCCGGTATCATCCGACGGCGAAGAGAGCGTCTGGGAGCGATAGATTTTGATACGAGAGAAGCAAAGATTCTCGTTGATGAAAAGGGAAATCCGACAGATATCGTGTTGCGGGAGCGCGGAGAGAGTGAGCGGATCATTGAAGATTTTATGATTGCCGCAAATGAATGTGTCGCCATGCACATGAAATGGATGGAGGTCCCTTCCATGTATCGAATCCATGAAGCTCCGGAGCCTAAGAAAATGCGTGATTTTGCTACTACTGCAAAGTCACTCGGTTATAATTTTCAGGGCGGTATACAAAATGTTTACCCCGCACAGCTGCAGAGTCTTCTGAATGAGGCCAGAGGACAGGAGAATTATTTTGTGTTATCGAGCTTTATGCTGCGGGCTATGCAGAAGGCACGCTATGATAACCGCTGTATCGGGCATTTCGGTCTGGCATTGAAAAATTATCTGCATTTTACTTCGCCGATTCGGCGTTATCCGGATCTGGTAGTTCACCGAATGCTTCGGCGTTATATCTTTACATCCAGTGATGATGTCGAGCGCATGAAGCAGGATGAGCTGTGGTGTGAGGCTGCCGCTAATCAGGCAAGTGAGCGGGAACGCAATGCAGTGGATGCGGAGCGGGAAGTAGACGATATGAAAAAGGCGCAGTATATGGAGCGCTTTGTCGGGCATATGTTTGACGGTGTTGTCAGCGGTATCACCAAATTCGGTATGTTTGTCGAGCTGGAGAACACGGTTGAGGGTCTTGTGCATGTGACATCCCTAACGGATGATTATTATCATTATGATGAAATGACGAAATCTCTGATTGGTGAGCATACGGCTAAGGTGTATAAAATGGGACAAAAGGTACGTGTGAAATGCAGTGGAGCGGATCGTTTCAAACGGGAGGTTGACTTCGAGGTCGTAGAGAAGAAAAAGCGACAGCGCAGGAAGGCATCCCGATAGAATATAGAGGGAATAGTATGAAGAAATTCTGGATTGTATTGGGGTGTATGCTGCTTGCGGCAGGCTGCTCGGGGGAAAGCGGCAAGAAGGAAACGGAGCAGGAAAAGGACGCGGCACCCGTTGTAAAAACAGAGGAAAAAGATGATATCCGCGATGTATCCTTTGTTGCGGTAGGGGATAATCTGATTCATGGTGCAATTTTCTATTACAATGCCAAGGGGGATGGCACCTATGATTTTAAGGATATTTATGAGCATACAAACCGCTATACACGCAAGGCGGATATCGCCTATATCAATCAGGAGACGATTTGCGGCGGTACGGAGCTGGGATTGAGCCATTATCCATCCTTTAACGGGCCTTACGAGGTGCTGGATGCGGTTGCGGATGCAGGCTTTGACTGGATGGCGGCTTCCAGTAATCATACACTGGATGCCGGTGTACAGGGTATCTTGAATCAGCTTGCTTACATGAAGGAACATCATCCGGATATCAGGGTGACGGGAAGTCATGCGACAAGAGAGGAAAGTGAGCAGCTGCAGGTTATCACCCGTGAGGGTGTGAAGTTTGGAATACTTGGATATACCTATGGGTTGAATGGCTATGTTCTTCCAAAAGGTAAAGAGTACATGGTTGATTTGATTGATAAGGATAAAATAAAAAATGATGTGGAAAAGCTGAAGAAGGTCAGCGATGTCCAAATCGTTAGTATGCATTGGGGAACGGAGTATTCCTTTGAGCCGAATGAGGAACAGAAAGAGCTTGCACAGTTCCTGAGTGATCTGGGTGTGGATGTCATTATCGGTGAGCATCCGCATGTCATACAGCCGATGGATTATGTGACAGGAAAAGACGGGAATCAGACTCTTGTCATCTATTCACTTGGCAATTTCCTGTCTGCACAGGATGATCATGAGAATATGCTGGGAGGCATGGCAAGCTGGACCCTGTCCTATAATAGAACGAATGGTGAAGTGAGCTTTAAAAATGTGGAGTTTCTTCCAACCGTTACTCATATAGAAGGGAATTTCTCATTCTTTCGTACATATACTCTGAAGGATTATACAAATGAACTTGCTGCACGTCATACACTGACGACGCAGTATCATCAGGATAATACAAGGGAGTATTACATAAATCTTGTGAACAGGGTTATGAATGATAAAGTGAAGATCGTATATTAGAAAGGAACACAGGCATGGCAGGAAGAAAAATTGTTGTATTTAATCGCAAGGCCTCTCATGAATATTTTCTGGAGGAACGCTTTGAAGCCGGACTGGTTTTGCAGGGAACGGAGATCAAATCCATTCGCCAGGGTCATGTCCAGATTCGGGATGCGTATATCAGCTTTACCAATGATGAAGCGTATGTAAAGGAAATGCATATTCTGGGGTATGAGTTTGGCAACCGGTTCAATCATGATGAAACCAGAATACGAAAGCTGCTCCTGCATAAGGAAGAAATCCGTAAGCTGCAGCAGAAGGTAAAGCTGAAGGGCTACACAGTGATTCCGATTTCTGTATATCTGGAAAAAGGAATGGCAAAAATGGAGATTGCTCTGGCAAAAGGGAAGGATCTGCATGATAAGCGTAATGTTCAAAAGGAAAAAGATGCCAAGCGCGAGATAGAAAAGGCGATGAAGAATCAGTATTAGACTGGAAAATTCGTCAAAAAAGCAAACGGCATTGTAGTTTGCGGTATTTTGTGGTAAACTATCAATGCCTGAAAACCGGGGGTGTACTGGTTTCGACAGGGATATGTCTGGTACAGACTGCAGTCGAGTGGTTACGTAATAACCAATTAAATTTAAACGGAAAAACTAAATTAGCTAACCTCTTTGGTGGAAACCAGAGAATGGCTTTCGCTGCTTAATAACCGATATAGGTTCGCAGCCACCTCTGCATGCTTTTTCCTTGACCATGTGGATGTGCGCGTAAGACGCAAGGGATAAGGAATCTGGTTTGCCTGAGATCAGATTCACGAAAATTCTTCAGGCACATTCATCAGCGGATGTTCATGACCTGCTGATGTCTTAATCTTCATGGACTAAACTGTAGAGGTCTGTACGTGGGGCTGTTTCTGGACAGGAGTTCGACTCTCCTCACCTCCACCAATATAAAAATAAAGCCTTTATTTAAAGGCTTTTTTACTGCTTTTTTGTTTTAAAGATATCCTGTACCACACGCTATACCGCAATAATTGTTGATTTTTTAGCATTATTGGGATATATTGGGTACAGAGGTGATAGTGTGGCAACGATTAAACGTGATGGAAAATGGTACATTAAGGGCAGGATACAAAAAGAGGATGGTACGTATTATCAATATACAAAACTTGCCCGTGGATGCAAGTATGTAGATGAGGCACGAGAATATGAAACAGAATTTGTAAAGCGGTGGCAGGCTATCCAGGTTGCAAAATACAATAAAACATTCGCTGAACTGGCAGAAGAATATCTTGCACAAGCTGTCAACGTTAAAGCTGTGACCATCCGGACAGACCAGGATATCATAGATAAATGCAATAAAGTTTTTGGAAAAAAGAAAATAAATCTATTCAATAAAGAGTACCTGCAAAGATTTATAAAAGGGCTTGAAGATAAGTACAGTAAGTCGTATGTATCGAAGTATTACTATACCATAAATAAAATATTTAAGTATGCTGTGGATGAGGATTATATCGTTATAAATCCTATGACAAAAGTACGTAGATCGGCATTTAAAGACGAAGTGAAAAAAGAAATGCTATTTTGGGAACCGTCTGAATTTGAGACATTTATACGCTATGTAAAAAATCCAGAAATGCAACGCTTTTATGTCTTTTTGTATTATATGGGAACACGTAAGGGTGAAGCTCAGGCATTACAATGGAAGGATATAGATTTTGATAAAAACACGATTAGAATTTACAAAACAGTGACAAACAAAATAAAGGGCAAAGCGTGGGAAATTACAAGTCCTAAGACACAAAACAGTATGCGTACTATAATTATGCCAGATATCGTAAAAACTGCTATGATAGAGCAGAAAACGTATTGTGAGAGGCTTTTTGGATATAACGCCGAATGCTTTGTATTTGGTTTTGATAGACCGCTTCCAGCCGAGACGATTCGCAAAAATCTTATTCGTGGAGTGGAGTCTGCAAATGCAGCCGGAAATACACTGCGCCTTATACGTGTGCATGATTTTCGCCATTCTCATGTGTCGTACTTGATCAACAATAAAGCTGACCAATACTCTGATTATGAGATAGCACAGAGATTGGGGGACACCGTTGAAACCATCAGAAAAACATATGCACACCTATTTAAAGACGCTGACAGAAAGATTATTGAATTTATGAACAAAGACACCAGTAAGGTTGAAACAGTGCCAGAACAGCCTAAAACGAGTAAATACAATGAACTTAAGGAGCTTAAAGAGTTGCTTGATATAGGAATCATAACGAATGAGGAGTTTGCCACAAAAAAGAAACAACTGCTAGGCATATAAAAAAACCGCTATAAATCAGCGGCTTTTTAATTTACTATTTTACGGAAATCTCAAAAGTGAAATTGTCTCCATCTAGCTCGTAGTTTTCAGACTGTCCTTCACACGTGAATTTAAAGTCTTTATTCTTTATAGCTTTAAATGCAATCACACCTTCTTCTTTTACACCGGACGGAATATCACTTTCTATTTCATCATAGCCAGCTTCATAATTGGTTTCTTCGGTATACTGCTTATTCCCTTGTATAATTTTACTATTAAATGTATAGAAAGAATACGCGGCACCTGACTGATTATCGACAGAAAGGAAAACCCTTGTTTCATTATCAGCTAATTCAATTTTTGAAATTTTAATTTTAACACCATTGCTTTCTTGTGTTTGGTCAACTTTTATCGTTTTATTTGTTGGTGATGACACATCCTGATACGATGTTTTTTCAATTTTCTCGGCTCTGATTTGCGGTGCAGTAATTGTGCCACCCATCATGTTTTCGCCTTCGAACTCATCTTCGACAAGACCAGTCACTTTTATGTAATCATCCTCACCAATATCTCCGACCATATCTTTTGTACCTATGACAATAGTGTTATGATTGTTGTTTTTAGAGTCTTGCCACATCTGCAATGCCACATTATCCCCTGAGGTTTCCGGCGTCGTGAATACCTTTCCGCTTAATGTGACATACTTTCCGATAAAATCTTTTGGTGAAGAGTATAAGTCCGATATCTGATTCTCGTCAAGAAACACTTTCTCCTCAGTTTTATCACTCACATCACTTTGACCTTCATCACTGCTTTTATCCCCACAAGCTACTAAAGACAGCGAGAGCATTCCGGCACACATCATACAAAACAGTTTTTTCATTTTCATTTTCCCTCCATACTGTTGTTTATTATATTATATCACTTAAAAATGAATTACAAAATACTTACTTGCATATAATATTATAGTGAAATTACTAATATATGAACGGCGTATAGAAAAAGAGAAGACTCTGCGCGATTTGTCAAAACTAACTGGCATTACTAAAAGCACCTTAAACAACTACGAAAACGGAAAAACATCACCTACTATACACCAACTTGAAAAAATAGCGGAGGCGTTACATATAAAAATAACAGACTTGTTTGAGTCTGGTTTTAAATAGGTATCTGTCCAATTTATTGGACATCTACAGAAATAATTGGCAGCGTTACCAATTTTATATTTTTTGCGATATAATATAGCTATAGAAAATATTACCAATTTTATAGGAGGATAAAGATCATGGAAACAGAAGATTTTTACATAAGGCATATCGTAAAAATGGTGAGGGGAGTGAAATCGTTAAAAGTATTGAGAGAATTGTATTATGAACTACTATGGATAAAATTGAATCACTAATAAAAAAGACAAGGAAAATCACTCCTTGCCTTCTTTTTGCAGATTTTCTGCCAACGTTGTAAGAAAATTTTCGATTGCTTCCTTTTCATCATCCGGCGCCTCCAGATAGGTTTTTAAAACCATCTGGCTTTTTTTGTTCAGATTATACCGTTCTGATAATTTTTCCATCAGCGTATTTGGTAATTTCATGAACATGTCGACATCTGCGCCCTCAGTGAGCCAGAAGTAATCTACGTTAAATTCTCGACAAATAGATTTTAAGGTCTGCTCTGACGGATTTCGTTCGCCACTTTCTAATTTTGATACAGCTGTGTCGCTTATACCAATTTTTTTTCCAAAGTCTCTTTGACTAATTCCTAATGTTTTTCGTATCAATTTTATACGACCATTCATTTTTTTCACCTCCTCGTCATTATGATATACTTTAAATCGTACTTAGTCAATAAAAATAACAAAATAACTTGACATAAATGACTAAGTACGATATTATAATGGCGTAGTTGATGTAAAGGAGGTGAAGAAAAGGCATGCATCAAAGATACACGCCAAATAACTTGAATACAATTTTCAATATCTCGAACACGTAACTGTCAATTATAAGTCTTTCTAAGTACGGAATAACTGGCATGAGTGCAAGTGTCAGATATATGTACCAAAACAAAAGTTTTTCAGTGAATGATTTATCAGGTGGAGCACGAGATGGGCTATTCTCTTGTTCCACAGATTCAGGTATGCTTGTTTCTTCCTCTATTGCATAAGAAGGTGGTGCTTCTTTATACATAATGGATATTGCTTTCGCATATTCAATGAACTCTTTCATTTTCTCATGATATTCACGAAGAGCTTCATTCGCTTTATCTATTGAAGGTTTAATGGCATCGGAGACAACTTGCTGAATTTGTTTAATTTGTTCCGTATAACTTTCGGCAAGTTGTCTTATTGGTTCTGTGATTTTCCTTAACATCGCATAATAGTCATTGAGATATTGTTCTAATTGATAGTTATTCACATTTTCACCCCCTTTCCATGTAAATAAATACTATCACATTTGCAGGAAAGGTCAATTATTCAATCACAAAGGAGGTGATTAAATGACAGCAAAAGAATATATGGAAATCGCCAAGCGGAAAGGCAACGAACGAGTGTGCGAATTGATTAAATTTTTGCAGGACAACGGATATGACTATTCAGAATTTGATATTGGCGTTCTTGTCAGTGGCCATATAAGACAAGAAGTTGCAAATTGCCGAACGCCTACGCATGGAAAAGCGTGCTAGAAAGGAGGAAAGTTATGCACGAGTTAATAAAGATTCAACACGACAACGACCGTATAACGGTACTGGCAAGAGATTTACATGAGTTTTTAGAAGTAGGAACAGATTTCAGACATTGGTTTCCACGAATGTGTGAATATGGATTCACAGAGGATACTGATTATACCCTGGTCATTTTTGACCACCCCCAAAATGGACAGCCTACTAAAGATTATCAGCTGACTATCGAAATGGCGAAAGAAATCGCTATGATTCAACGTAACGAAAAAGGTAAACAGGCTAGACAGTATTTCATTCAACTGGAAAATGACTGGAACAGCCCACAGAAGGTCATGGCACGAGCATTGCAGATGTCACAAAGAGAATTACAAACACTGCGTATAGAAAATGAAGAAATGAAGCCTAAGGCATTATTTGCTGATGCAGTATCAACAAGTCATGACAGCATTCTCATAGGACAGTTGGCAAAGCTCATTAAACAAAATGGATGCGATATCGGGCAAAACAGGTTATTTACATGGATGCGAGAAAACGAGTATCTCTGTACCAAAGGAGATAACTACAATATGCCGACACAAAAAGCAATGGAACGAGGACTGTTTGAAATCAAAGAGCGGACAGTCAACAATCCAGACGGAAGTGTTAGAACAACACGAACCACAAAAGTAACGGGAAAAGGACAGATTTATTTTGTGAATAAATTCTGCATACATAAGGGGTGATATTATGCCTATCGCAAGATTTGTAACAGCGAAGGATATTCAGCGTATTCACAATGAGCGAAATCCAGATAATCCGATTGGATATGGTATGGCTTGTACGATAAAACAAACATGCCGTGAGAAATATGAAAAAGAGTTCGGAAAAGTCAAGCTTTACGACGAACGTAGGATACCTCTCTCGTGGTATGAGGCATATTACAGTGAGGATGTGTTTGATCCTCGGAAGAAACGCAAGCAGGAAAGGACTACTCTATGAGAAAAAGAGTATTAAAAAAGATGCTCCATAGACTTGGCGGTCAGAGCATCTAAACCACGAACCCTTATAAAAAGATTCATCTTTATTATAAGGGATGTAAAGTGGAAAAGCAAGGGAGTGAATTAAAATGGAAGCAATCAAAGAATTACTATTTTGGTGGATGTTATTAGACAATATCGCTTTAGTACTTATAAAAAGTTGGAGAAAAGAACGGATAGATCAGTTAAAAACTTTAGATACCAAAGATTGAATATATGCATTTACTTGAGCAATCAATTTCATAAAACCACCCTTTCTTTTACACATAAACATGAAAAGAGGGATAAATTGTCGAAAGAAACACCGTATATCTTTGCTAAGAATCAAGTACGAATGATACTCCGCAAAGGCAAGGATAACGCAATCTCTAGACCGATGTTAAAACAAATAACCGGTATGGATGATCGCACAAACAGATTAATCATTGAAGACCTGCGCTGCGAAGGAATACCGGTCATGTCCTCATCGTCAGATAAAGGATATTGGTTACCGCAAACAGCGTCAGAGGTAGAACACTACATAAATGAAAATCGCCATCGCGCAAGGGAAATTAACCTCATGGCACAGAGAGCAGAAGTGTGGCTGAGAGAACATGCAGATGAGCTGGAGGACTAATGATGTGGGAATACATAGTAATCGGTCATGCAGCATTAACTATATACCTGGTTATCAGCATGTACAATACCCTGCGTATGGGAGTTATATGCGACCCAGTAGTATTGCTGGAGGCGCATCATGATAGACATGTATAAATGGGTAAACGGTTTTGATCCGTACAAGAGAACGCCAGATAATTATTATGATGAATTTAAATCGGATGATGAACTGGCAGAGGAAGAAGCGGAGATAACAGAATTTAAGAAAGAAGAAAGAATTACTGAATATGAATGACATCATGAAGAAGATCATTGTATGTCCCAAGTGCGGTAGAAATGAGTATTACGGTATGCTGCACTGGAGAGACGGCAAAGAAATGTGTCGTGAATGCATTTACGACTTGTGGGAAAGCGAAGGTCCTTGGAGAAGAACGTCAAGTGATGAAGTATTTCCCATTTATGAGGATGGCAAAGATTACACGCATATGACTGCTGCGGAGCGTAGCACAAAATCAACACAAGAAATATTTTAAGGAGGAAGAGATATGTTACCAGCAATAAAAGTCTGGAAAATGGACTACAGTTTTATCGTCAAAAATTATCTTAACCCTGCATTATGGCAGAAAACATGGACGCTGTTTGAGTATAAGGATTTTGTCATCACTATCAAATTGACAAAAATTGAAACGGAAAATATGAGAATTGTGTTTCGCCTGAACCTGCGGGACAACAGTAGACCGAATACATGGGGAGATCAAGAGGATGTATCATATTCCCTCAAAGGCAGCAGTATCAAGTTTCTTATTAAAAGCATAAACGGAGCTATATTCAGAATGATCAGTTATCACGAAAGGAACCATGTGCTTGAAGATTTACCCGTATATATAGATGCTAAACAGCAGGGTGATATCGAAATAGAGAAATTAACTGTCTTAGCATCCGAATTTTTGGACGACGAAGGCGTTACAAACGAGGAAATTAGAGAGGCGTATATTGACAAGTATGTAGATGATAACAAGCAAAACGATGAATACATTCAGAGGCTACGCAGCGCATACGAATATCATTTACTGACTGACTTTTATCTTGTATTTGCGGAATCGATTGGTGACGACGCAAAATATCAAACGGTAATGGACAGGCTGGAAGAAAATGAGATTGAAAATGTCTTAAAAGAAATTAGCCAGTATAAGACATACATCGAAACAGACGATTATCAGGAGGAAATGAAAGGCCTTCTGGAAGCGATTTAGGAGGTTAATGATGATAATAACAAATATACTTAACCTGCCGGAACCGATTGTAGCAGCAGTTATGCGTGAACATACATACAAACCAAAGCAGTATAGTGTTACAGCACTGTTAAAAGGACCAGGGCAGGTCATACTGGAACGCAGGCATGACAACGAAATCGAGCAGGATGTATCAGAAATGATATGGGCGATATTTGGCACAGCTGTACACAATGTTTTGGAGCAGGCGCAGGAAACCAAAAATCAGTTAAAAGAAAATAAACTGGTCATAGAACTGGCTAATGGCTACAAGCTGAGCGGAATATTTGACCTCTATGACGATGAGACAGGAACAGTTACCGATTACAAGACAGCATCAGTTAACAAGGTACTGTTTAATGACTGGGCTGATTATCGTAAGCAAACACTGATCTATTGCTGGATGCTGCGACAGATTGGCTTTGACGCACATCGTGGCGAGATAATGGCCATGCTTAAGGACCAGAGCAAAGCAAAGGCTCTACAGGGCGGTAATTACCCTCAACATCCTGTATATCGTATCAGCTGGGATTTTACAGATACAGATTTTGCGGAAATCGAAGGCTGGATAAAGCAACGAGTTGAAGATTTAAGCGATTGCGAGCTAATGGATGATGCAGATTTACCGAGCTGCACACCGGAAGAGCGCTGGCACAAAGATGACACATACGCAATCATGAAAAAGGGCAGGAAATCAGCTGTTAAGCTGTTTAAAACAGAAGGGGATGCAAGAGCTTATTTTGACAATATGATGCTGGATGATAAACACAGCATTGTGAAACGTGAGGGTGCTGACAACCGCTGCGACAACTACTGTAACGTAAATAAGTGGTGCCCTTATTACAGGAGCAAACATGCAGAGTGCTGTGATAACCAGTGTGACGCTGAAACAACTGAGCAGTGAGGTGACCAGAATGACAGAAGCGGGAATATACGAAAAGTTATCCATGATCCAATGCGAATTGAAAGCACCGAAAAATCAATGGAATAAATTCGGTAAATATTATTATCGGAATTGCGAAGACATCCTTGAAGCGGCAAAACCTCTGTGTAATAAGCATAAGACAACGTTGACCGTAACTGACGAATTACAGCTAATCGGTAGCAGATATTATATCGTAGCTACCGCAACAATCACATGTTGGGCAACAAAAGAAAGCATCTCTAATACGGCATACGCAAGAGAGAGTGCCGAGAAAAAAGGTATGGACGAGAGCCAGGTAACCGGAACGGCATCGTCATATGCAAGAAAATATGCCTTAAACGGATTGTTTGCGATTGATGATGCCAAAGACGCAGATACAGACGAACACAAGCAGCAGCAGGATAAACCAGAAGATAGAGAATTGATTAACCGCAGCAAAAACGAATATGTCGAGTTACGCGAAGAGTTAAAAAAGCGCAACATTGATTGCCATGAACCAGGTGTTGTTAAATTGCTTACAAAAATGGGTATCAAGGACCAAAACCTCGGAAACGATGGACAGCATAACATAAATGTATGCAACGCATACAGAGAGCTTATCCGACTGTATGACATGAAACACGAAGGTGTACAAAATGGCTAAATCAATCATGCAGGACCAAAAAGAGTGCTATATAACGCACTCTACCCTAGAATTGCAAGAACATCACGTTATGAATGGACCTTTTAGAAAAAAATCAGAGAAATACGGCTTGAAAGTATATCTCAGATATGATGTGCATAAAGATACTAACTATTCTGTACATCAAAATGTTGATATGGCAGATCTATTAAAAATGATTGCACAGATTACTTTTGAAAAAAAATACGGACACGAAAAATGGATGTCTGAATTTAAGAAAAACCTTTTAAATGGCGATGAGTGCATAGGAGAACTTAGAGCACGATTAAGAGACAGATGTGAGGAACTATGGCAAAGCAAAGAATCATAGCTACATTCCAGCGCCGCAGCCTCACAGAGGACGGTGACATGGAGATTACCTTTAAGGTAGACAAACACTCTTACAACTGGATATCAGCTTGTAAAAGCCTCGAAACGCAGCCATACGCCTTAGAGATTACAAAGCCAAGGAGCAAGAGGTCAACCGACCAGAATGCGCTGCTGTGGAAAATTATCCATGACATTGCAGAGCAAGAGGATGGACACCTTGCAAATGACTGGGATACATACTGTGCTTTGCTGGAGCTGGCAGATGCCAAGCATACCGACTTAGTGGCGCCGGCAGAAGCAGAAGAAGAATTTCACAAGGTGCAGGGGCTGCGAGCGGTTAAAGTCTTGCGACCTGCGCAGCAGGAAGGCTATTTGATTTACCGACTGTATCCTGGATCAAGCACGTTTGACACGAAAGAAATGACAAAGCTCATTGATGTGGCACTTGATTATGCCGCAAAGATAGGGCTTGATACAGCTTACTATGGGTATGATTAACTACCCAGACGGACGTAAGTATACCTCCGAACAAACACCTCCCACAAAGCCCAAAAAGAGCAAATACGGAGCGGTTAAGACAGAGGTAGACGGAATTAAGTTTGACAGTAAGCGCGAGGCATCCAGATATCAAGAATTACGGCTACTGGAGCAGGCAGGTGAGATAACAAACCTCCGCCTACAGGTGCCGTTTGAATTGATACCCAAGAGCAAGTACGGTATGCCTATCAGATACATAGCAGATTTTACGTATAATGACCGAAACGGTCAGCTGATAGTGGAGGATGCCAAAGGAGTAAAAACGCCTGTATACCGCTTAAAACGGCGCCTAATGGCGGAATTAAAGGGTATTGAGATAAAGGAGACATAAAATGATTTGGGAAGATATGAAAATCCTCGTAGAGAAATGCGTGCCAGAACAGTTGCTTAAAGAGTACGATATATGCATCGAAATAAGCTGTGCAGGCGCCCACACGGACGAAACACGAATTGAGATAGACAATAGCAAATGTGAGATTTTTGTCACAGAAAGCTAACAGATTGAGGTGGTGAGGATTGGAAGAGTTAGGAACATATGTGAATTTATTCCGTAAATTCACTGAATGGGAATGGTACAAGGATGTGCCTGTGAAAACACTGTTCCTACATTGTTTGATCAGAGCTAATTACAGAGCTCAGAAATATAAAGGGAGGACCATAGAACGAGGAAGTTTTGTGACATCCCGAAAAAATTTATCTTTAGAAACAGGGTTGACAGAACAGCAGGTTAGAACAGCATTGGGCAAACTAGTAGACACTAAAGAAATAACCAGAAAAACAACCAACAAGGAAACGGTCATAAGTGTAGTAAACTACGACAAATATCAGCCTAACAGGTTAAGTAAAGACCAGTCAAGCAACCAGCAGGATAACCAACAAACAACCAATGAGCAACCAACAAATAACCAACAAATAACCATCAATCAACCACAATATAATAAAGATAATAAATATAATAAAGAAAATAATCTTTTAAGTAATATAAACAGCCTTCCTGTTTCTCCTTTCCCGGATGTTGAAAAACAGCTTGAAGAAAAAGAGCAGGAACAACAAAAGTTATATGGTACACCAATCATAGAACTGTATGAAGAACGCTTTAACCGCTTATTATCACAAAGGGAACTGCAAATAATCTGCCAATGGAAAGAGGAGTATGACGATAAGCTATTACGTTATGCATTCAGAGAAATGTTGGTACAGGATAAAAACAGTGTTGATTATGTTGACCGTATCTTATTAGATTGGAAAAAGAGAGGGCTGACAGCCGAGCAGTACGAGGAAGGGGAGAGATAAGTGACTGAAACTAATATGACAACTTACGATAACATCCTGGATATTATCATCAGGCGACAAGGAGAGCTGGATATAAGCAATCGTAAACTTGCAAAAATAGTGGCTGTTGATTACCAAGCGATGTGCAATTACTTATCGTATAAAAGCAGGATGCCAGTCGATGTGATGTTTGCTACTATGCACGTTTTAGGTATTAAGATGGTAATTCAAATATGCAAAGAATAAAAAAAGCTCTGAAAAACAAAGGTATTGTATACAGTCAATCATATGATGGAAGCCAAATCACTATTGGCGAATATCCGAAATATATCATCGTCTATATGACGGATATAGATTACACTCTACCTGATTATCCCCATACAGGATTGTTTTACTGGATAGTATCGTGGAATGACTGGGAGAAAAGCTCAACACCTAAAAGGAATCAGGCTTATACACCAGCAGAAGCAATAAAAATCATAAAGCAAGCTATGCAAGAGCTCGGCATATCAAAGAACACAATACAAGAGACGCTGTTTTTTTGAAAGGAGAAGAAATGAAAAAAGTAATCAATCAAGTAATTACAGAACATTACGCATTATACAACGGAGATTCCTGCGAAGTGATGCAGGGTTTACCGGACGAATCAATGGGCTATTCGATTTTTAGTCCACCTTTCGAGGATCTGTACACTTACAGTGACAGTCCAAGAGATTTAGGCAACTGTCGCAGCACAGAAGAGTTTTACAAACAGTTTGGTTATATCGTAGCTGAGCTATTCCGGATAATCAAGCCGGGAAGATTGGTTAGCATTCATTGTATGGACCTTCCTACAACAAAGGCAAGTGATGGATTTATTGGTTTACGAGATTTTCCGGGCATATTGAGAGAGTTATTTCAGGATTATGGATTTTACTACCATAGCAAAATCACGATTTGGAAAGATCCGGTGGTTGCTATGCAGCGAACAAAACATATCGGATTGTTGCACAAGCAGTTAAAAAAAGATAGCGCTATGAGCCGTCAGGGCATTGCTGATTACATCGTTACGATGAGGAAACCGGGAGAAAACAAAGAACCGATAACGCACACGAATGAATCATTTCCGGTAAGCAAATGGCAGGAATATGCATCGCCGGTATGGATGAACATCCGACAGAGCAACACTCTCAATCGTACATCAGCGAGGGAAGAACGAGACGAAAAGCATATATGCCCTTTGCAGTTAGATGTTATAGAGCGATGCATTGAACTGTGGACAAATCCAGGGGATACAGTGTTTACTCCATTTCTGGGGATTGGATCAGAAGCGTACCAGTCCATAAAGATGCACCGTAAGGCTGTAGGAATAGAATTAAAAAAATCTTATTTCGAACAGTCAGTGAAAAATTGTGAACGTGCTGCAAATGCAGAAGAACAGCTGGAGTTTTTGTTTGAAGGTGATGAAGAATGACATATGAAGAGTTTTTAAAGACTAAGGAATACACAATAGAACCATCTGGATTCACTGCAGAAAACCTCAATGAAAACCTATTTGACTATCAGCAAGCAATAACGAAATGGGCACTTAGAATTGGAAAAGCTGCATTATTTGAGGATACCGGGCTAGGTAAGACCATCCAGCAATTATCATGGGCGGATGCGGTTGCAAAACATACAGGAGGAACAGTATTGATTCTTGCTCCCTTGGCGGTGTCAAAACAGACTGCACAGGAAGCTTCAAAGTTTGGTATCACTTGCAATCTGGCAGAGAGTCAGAAAGATATAAAACCCGGTATAAACATCACAAATTATGAAAAGATACACAAATTCGATACAGATAGTTTTTCCGGAGTTGTCCTTGACGAAAGCTCAATTTTGAAATCGTACGCAGGGAAAACAACAAAAGACCTGCAGGAACGTTTTGCTTACACTCCCTACAAATTATGCTGCACAGCAACACCAAGCCCTAACGATTATACAGAGATAGGGACAACAGCTGAGTTTCTCGGTGTCATGCCAAGAGGAGAAATGCTAGCGACATTCTTCATCAATGACAGCATCAAGAAAAAAGGCAAAAATGATCGCATTGGATGGCGCCTGAAACGCCATGCAGAAAAAGAGTTCTTCCGCTGGATGGCGACATGGAGCATGATGATAAAATCACCGTCAGACCTTGGATATGATGGAGAAAAGTTCGTATTGCCGAAACTGCATGTAAAAGCAAACATATTAAAAAGTAAGCCAGATGCAGAGAGCTTATTTGTGGAGTACGCAGAAACGCTGCAGGAGCGCAGAGAAGCTCGAAAGCACAGCCTTGATGAAAGAGTGGCAATGGCGAAGAAAATCGCTCAGACAAAAGAGAATTGCCTGATATGGTGTGATTATAACAATGAGAGTACTGCATTACATAAAGCCATACCTGAATCTATAGAGGTAAAAGGATCTGATACGCCAGATCACAAAGAAAAAGCTATGATAGGATTTGCGTCCGGAGACGTGAAGTATCTCGTAACAAAACCGTCTATCTGCGGTTTTGGAATGAACTGGCAGAACTGTCATGACATGATATTTTGTGGACTATCTGACAGCTATGAGCAGTTTTATCAGGCAATACGCAGGTGCTATCGTTTTGGCCAAAAACATGAGGTAAATGTGCATGTCATTATCTCAGAAAAAGAAATGAATGTGCTGAATAACATCAAGCGAAAACAAGCAGACCATGAACGTATGAGTGCCGAAATGGTAAAGGTCATGAGTGAAAGTGCAAAAGTAGAATTGTTTGGTCAACAACGTGAAAAGACTGACTATATCCCTGAAAACTCTATGAAGGTACCGGAATGGCTACCGTTTTAAATAAGAGGCAGCAGTCAGTAATAGCTGGTCATGCCATAGTAAAAATTGAGGATATACTCAAAAAGTGCGGTCTGGAAAATGTACTTGTCACTGTTAATGATAAAGATTATGTGGCACTAGATGAATTAAAGAAGGCAATAAGAGCATTGCATGGAGGAGAGTGAATATAAATGTCAGAAGAAAAACAGCTAATCGAGCATCGCAGCGAAGTAATACGCGAAGTAATGAATGAATATATCGGAAGCATTGAGGCCGTAGGAGAAACCCATACAGATGGTAGACGTTTCAGTAATTTAAAGGTTTTAGAGGATGTTTTATATCATATCGTTGTGGACATCGGAAAAGAATCTCTAAAAACAAAACGCTATGAGTGGAGCATGAAAAACAGTGGAGAATACGCTGTTTCAGTTTTAGAAGAAATCAGGGCAAATATCGACGATATGCTGGAGGAGAGTGAAGAAGAATGACAATCAAGAATTACACTACGACCAAAACAGCTGCACAAACAGTAGCAGATATACAGGCTATTCTTGCAAAGCATGGAGCAAGGCAAATTATGTTTGATTATTCGGATGATGGTCACATTACCTGTGTCTGTTTTACGATTGTAACATCACAGGGGATACAGGGCGTTAAGTTACCAGGAAACACAGATAAGATGCCGGAGGTACTTCGCCGACAAAAAATCAAAGCCGATTATCAAAAAGCAGAAAATGTGGCATGGCGTAATATAAAAGATTGGTTAGACGCACAACTTGCAATTTTGGAAACAGAAATGGTTACAATAGATCAAATCATGCTGCCTTACTTTGTAAATAAAAACGGGGATACAGCATATGAGCTGTACCAGAACAAACAACTTCTGTTAGGGACTGGAGGCTGAAATATGATCAACAGAGTGGTATTAGCTGGCAGGCTTGTAAAAGACCCAGTACTGCGTAAGACTGCAAATGGTGCATCGGTTGTTTCCTTTACTGTAGCATGTACCCGCCGCTTCAAGCAAGAAGGACAGCCGGATGCTGATTTTATCAACACAGTTGCATGGAACAAAACAGCGGATATTGTGCAGCAGTATACGCATAAAGGCTCACTGGTCGGTGTGGAAGGAAGAATTCAGACACGCAGCTTTGATGATAAGGACGGTAAACGTGTTTATGTAACAGAAGTTGTCGCAGACAGCGTACAGTTTCTGGAAAGCAAAAGCGCTGCCGCAAGCAATGCGAATGCCTATGTACCGGAACAGGGAAGCAATCATGGCTACCAGAGTGACAACGACCAGTCCTATTCCAATGACTTTACAAGCAGCAGTACACTGGATATTGCAAGTGATGATCTACCATTTTAAGGAGGGTGTAAGATGCAGCTATTGATAAAAGATTTAAACATCAGTTATACTATCAACAATCAGTGGATTATGGATAATTGCTATATAGCAGGCGGGGCGTGTGTGAGTAATGCCACACGCCAGCCTATCCATGATGTGGATATCTATTTTAAGACAAAAGATGCAAGAGACTTGTTTATCGAGCAGGTCGGTGATGATAAATACATCACTAAAACATCAAATGAGTGGCAGGCTTTACTCATGTACGACAGCCTACTCACTGGTAAAGTTATTGAGGTTGGGAACGATAAATGTTTTGATGAGCTTAAGATTAAAATTTCATCAGACAAAAGAAAAGATAACGTTATCTACCTCATTGAAGCTGACGTTAGTTTGATAGAAGTACCGGAACCATTATTTCGAAAACAAAAATGGATGTTTGACAACGGATATGATTATGTATTGCTGGAGAGAAACCATTTTGAAGTTGATGAAAATGGCTTTATGGGAAACAGAAGCATCACATTAAAGCGCAACGATATGGTTTATCAGTTTATTTTAAGATTCTACGGTGATCCGCAGGAAATGATGGATAAGACATTTGATTTCCAACACTGCAAGATTGCATATGATCTGGCAACCAGAGAGTATATAACCACGCAGGAAACATGGGAAGCTCTGTCAAAGCGGGAGCTGCATTATGTTAATTCATTTTATCCAGTGTCATCACTTAAAAGGCTTTATAAGTATGGCGGCCGAGGATTTAGCTGGAACAATGATGAGTTTGTAAAAATTATCCGAGATATTCATAAGGTGGACACAGATAACAAGTTCGTGATGGAAGACCAGCTTATTGGATACTATGAGGATTTTGATTACAATGATGTATTCAGTGATAGGAGGTAAACGATGACTCGCAAGGAGATTACTGTACTGTTAGGCGATATCCTGTATCAGCAAAGGTTTACTGGTATCGGCAAATACTATGCCAGTGAGGTTACCGTTGATTACGGTACGAAAGATGTGTGCAGAGTTGATTATATGCAATTTGTGCCACCTAATCAAATGAGCATCAGTGGATTAGAAAAAGGTATCTTTATATGCTATGAGATAAAAAGCTGCATAAATGATTTTAAAAGCGGATACGGACAAAATTTTATCGCTGAAGAAAATTACCTTGTTATGCCAATGGAGTTATACAAAAAAGTTATACATGATATCCCAAATGGTGTTGGTGTGCTTGTTCCGGTACCTGCTGCAATGGGTAGAAAAAATAGTGATTGCTGGCAAGAATTTGATCACCCAACTGAATTTAAAGGCGACAGTAATGATTGGAGACTGCATAAAATTAGAGACGCATATTCAAAACACCGAAAAAAATCAATCACAGAATTATTATTTTGTATGCTAAGGAGCGGCAAGGGAGACAGGCAATGAAAAAATACAATAGCATAGACGGCCGTATACATACAAACAGCCGGTTGTGGTTTATTATCCGGATGGCAGTAAGGAGGTTTAAGGATGCAGAGAAAAGCCTTAGAGAAAGCGTACAACGTTGAAATCGAGACAGGCTACATGTCAAGTAAAGGGACGGTGTACATCCTTCATGAAGGTAATCTAATGCTGCTGTTCGAAACAATAAAAGAGCTGCAGGAATACCTGGAAGAGGTTTACTCATGATTGATATAGCGCTGGTGGTAATGCTGTATTTTACCTTTATGATGATATGCGTCATAAATGAGCACGACAAGGGGTGAATAAATGGCCACAAAGGAAGAGGAAATCAAACGATTAAAATTGAAATTGAAGCTGTATGGATCATACACAAGAGAAATTACGCAAAAAGAACACCGGTATTTTGAAATAGAACAGGAACTAGCTATGAATGATGATATCAGGAAAGCTGCAAACAACATGGGATGTTACGGAAACGGGCCACACCATCCTCCAGAAGCAGAACTAAAGCTCGATTATACGTCGATAAAACAAGAAATTGAGGCATTAGAAGGAGAACGCGCATACCTTGGATTGAATGAATTTATACAGTCATTACCACCTGTTGAATATAAAATTCTGACTAATGTATACTGTGTGAGAATGACACATCAGGAAGCGGCGACTGATGTAAATATGAGCAGAAGCAGCGTTCAAAGAAAATTAAATGAAATTTATGAAAGTTGGTGCTCGAGCCCACATGGTTTAGGTGTATAATCGTAATCGAGGAACAGGTATACACTGCAACTCACTTTTCTCCCTTACGGTTTACTTACGCGGCATCTTCGGATGCCTGCCGTAATCTACAGGCGATCCCCCATCCATATATCGCCTGTAGATTAGGGTAAGTATTCACCTATCTATGACAATACCCTAAAAAACAATGAGATAGGCGGTTTAAATGACCTGCGTTAACCGTTAAAAACAGGGCCATTCGGCAGGAAACGAGTCGGACGATGATGAGACAGCGCACTCATGTAGGGAGACATAAAAAAGGCGCTGCTAAATTGATATCAAAGCAGGGAAGGACCTCATACTAATGAGAAAACCTGTTAGATATATTGGTTGCCCTGGTGGCGGAATAACCAAAAGGAAATAGCGGTAAGGAATCCTAAGCAGACTTACCAGCGTAAAGCGTCTGAAAAGGGCGCTTAAAATTAAAACGTAGTTATCGCACCTCTTAACAATGTGGCACAGATAACTCTATAGAGGCTAAGGATGCATAGACGTATGCTATTAACCGAACGCCTATTAAACAAAGCACGTAGAACTGCCCGTTATAAGGGATACAGGAGAAAACGTGCTTTTCTTTTACCCAGAAAGGAAGGCGTATCAAATGCTACATCACTATATCACAAAGTATACCGAGAATGGTAAGAAATACGCAGAGGCATGGTTACAGCTAAATGTATTCGGATTTTCATTCTGCTTTAGCAAAAGAAAGAAGGAACTGGAAGGATGAAATACAAATATATATATGTGATTTACTCATCAGTATAGGTTGTCTGCTATTCAACGCATACCTCATTACACTGGCATTATACATGTGTATCAACTACTCTTTATGGTGGATATTGTTGTTAGTTTTCTGTGTTACTCCAGAGGATTTGGATGATCACAGTATGTAAAGACTGCTCTAAACGCCATCCAGGATGCCACGGGAACTGTGAGTGGTATAAGGCTGAGCGTAAGGCACTGGACATGGAAAATGCACGCAGGCGGACTGAAAACACAGCAGGATTTGATGCAAGCAGACACTGGGAATATAGGAGAAAAAGAAAATGAAGGTAAATGTATTAGGCACAGTATATAGAATCAAATATGTTACTTCCCTTGATGGTAGAGGCGGAGAAACAGATTTCTATACCAAGGAGATCCGCATAAGTGAGCAAAATGACATCCCGGCGGAATATAAAACAGATAATCTAAAAGAAATGCAGAGGCATGTATTGAGACATGAGCTGATACATGCATTTTTATTCGAATCCGGCATGGATCAGAGCAGCGCTGCACATGAGGCATGGGCTGTGAATGAGGAAATGATTGACTGGATGGCTATACAGATGCCAAAGATAATGGCAGCATACGAAAGCGTGATAAACAAGAATGTAATTGAATCACGCTATATCGATGAAATAAAGTCAACTGAAGTGGAATTATAACGAAAGGAGGTTAATCTATGCCAAGACAAAGAAGTCCCAGCAGAGACGAAGCTAAGCGGATGTATCTTGATAGCAAAGGTAAGATGCTGCTAAAGGATATTGCTAAAGCTGTAGGTAAGCAAGATACACAGATTCGTAGGTGGAAATCATTAGATCACTGGGACGAGGAATTGAAAGGTAACGTTACTATTCCGAAAGATAACGTTACTAAACAGAACAATGGTATAGAGAAGCCGCCTAAAACAGAGCTATTACCAGAAGAAATAGAGACGCTGAACAATGAGGAGCTGACCGAGAAACAGCGCCTTTTTTGTCTATATTATGTAAGATGGTTCAATGCGACTAAGGCATATCAAAAAGCATATAGCTGCGACTACTTCACGGCAGCTGCTAACGGTCCACGATTGCTAGGGAATGCTAGAATAAAAGAAGAGATACAAAGAATCAAAGATGCAAAGATCAAACAGACCATGTATTCTACAGAAGATTACTTCCAGAAGATGATTGACATCGCTTATTCGGATGTAACCGATTATCTGTCATTCGGGCAGGAAGAGGCGCAGGATAAAAACGGAAACACATTTATGATGAACGTCATTAACCTGAAAGAGTCATGCGATGTTGATGGCACACTTATTCAGGAAGTAAAACAGGGAAAAGATGGTATCGCAGTCAAACTTGTCAGCAAAGAGTTTGCGCTAAAATGGCTGGATAAGCATTATAGCGAAGCTACGGACTTACAGAAAGCACAGATCGAGCAGTTAAGAGCGCAGACGGATAAGCTGAAAGCAGATAACGAGAACGCACCAGATGATAGTACACAATGTGCAATGGATGCTATTACAGGTATTGTAGAACAAATGCAACCTTTAAAGGATGATGATGTATGACACAGCCTATGTTGCTGTTATCCCCTAAGTTCAAAGATTTCCTTCGTGTAGATACTGATCGCGAGTTCCTTGAGGGTGTAACAGCTTGTGGAAAGACTACAGTCGGCATATTCAAGTTCATGTGCAAGGTTGCAGCATCAGACATAAGGTTTCATGTAATAGCGGGTGCAGACCTAGGAACAGTTGAGAAGAACGTTATCAATGGCGAGCGTATGTTATTGGACCAATTCGAAAAGGTGGCAAACTATCACCCATCGGGAAAAGGCAAGATAAGGTTACCTCATATTGAGTACAAAACAAATAAAGGCATCAAGATCGTGTATATCTGTGGCTACGACAATAAGAAACGTTGGCAGAAGGTCCTAGGCGGTCAAGTAGGATGTGTGTATGTTGATGAGGTAAACATTGCTGATATGGAGTTTTTGCGTGAGATATCCCACCGCTGTGTTTACATGATGACGACTTCAAACCCTGATGATCCTTCTCTTCCTGTATATGATGAGTTCCTCAACCGTTCAAGACCCATAAAAAGATACCGGAAGGATTATCCGGAAGAACTGCTTGATATGCTGAATCAGCCAGCAGAGAAAGGCTGGATACATTGGTATTTCAACTTTAATGACAATGCAGCGCTTACGCAGGAAGCCATAGAGCGCAAGAAAAAGGCAGTGGCACCTGGCACGAAAATGTATAAGAATAAGATTCTTGGCCTACGTGGTCGTGCTACAGGGCTTGTATTTCCGAATTTCGGTAGAAAAAAGAATGTCATATCAAAAGCTGATGCGAAAAAGTTTGTGTATCGGTATTTTAGTGCCAGTGTGGATACGTCATATTCAGCTAATAGCCCAGATACGATCGCATTGCTATTTCTGGGCATCACAACGTGCGGGAAAGTCGTTATACTTGATGAGGAAGTTTATAACAACGCAGATCTTAACATACCGTTAGCACCTAGCGATGTTGTGAAACGCTTGCTAGATTTTTTGGAGCGTAACCGTAAAGCATGGGGATTCGCGAAAAATGTGTTTGTTGACAGTGCAGACCAGGCGACTTTGACAGAGTTGTATAAGTATAAACGTACGCATCCATGTATTTACTCGTTTAATGATGCTTGGAAGGAAACTACAATAATCGACCGTATCCATATGCAACAGGGGTGGATATACTTCGGCGATTATCTCGTAGTCGATACCTGTGTACACCACATACGGGAGTTAGAGGTATACAGCTGGCAAGAAGATAAGTACGAACCAGAGGACAGAAACGACCACACGATAAACGCAAGCCAGTATGGTTGGTTACCATTTGTGAAATATATTAGGACACAGGAATAGGAAGGGGTGAGGCAATGAAATTATTTAATAAAGCAAAGAACGTGATAAGAGCATGGCTTGATATCACACCTGCGCAAAAAAACATTTATTATCTGAACGAAACATTTAGCTTTGAGTCAAATGCCATCAAAAATAGAATATGGATGCGCGGCGACCCAGAGGAACTGGATGAGTTTTACAAGCAGTTGCCTAGGGATAATTCTTATTTTTGGGCAGCAAGTCCACGTATTAAGATACGTAAGATTCACTCCGGCCTTCCTGCGCTGATGGTCCAGGTGTTGACTGATATCGTCATACGTGACCTTAACGGCATTGATGTGGCAAATCGACAATTAGATTGGGATGAGATAAGCAAAGACAACAAATTTGACGAGGTGTTGCGTAAGGCAATCAAAGATGCACTGTCCATAGGAGATGGTGCTTTTAAAATATCATTCGACACCAAGCTATCAAAATACCCCATCATAGAGTTTGTACCAGGTGACAAAGTAGAGATTATATATGAGAGAGGGCGTTTTGTTGAGTGTGTGTTTAAGACAGAGTATAAGTATGCACACAAACGATATGTGCTGTATGAGCACTATGGTAAAGGATATGTCAAAAATGTCTTGACAGAATGGGGCATAGATGACCCGCTTCCCTTGTCGACGATACCGCAGACTGCTAAGCTCATTGATGTGGCCTTTGCCGGGTATAAGCTACCGGACGAAAACGGTGAGAATGAAGTCATGGGACGCTTTGCAATGGCTGTACCATTTAAAATCAAAGATTCCACCAAGTGGGAGAACCGTGGTGAAAGCATCTTTGACAAAAAGACTTCTTCGTTTGATGGCCTTGATGAGATTATCAGTCAATGGGCTGATGCAGTGAGAGCGGCTAGGACAAAACAATACATCCCTGATGCACTTATTCCACGTGACCCGGAAACCGGACAGATGCTAGCGTTCAATCAATATGATGACCGTTTCTTAATGGTCGAAGGAAATATGCAGGAAAAAGGTAAAAACCAGATTGATGTGACACAACCTGTAATACCATCAGAAAATTATCTGCAATCGTATATCTCCTTTCTAGATCTGTGTTTACAAGGCGTCATTTCCCCATCAACATTAGGCATCGACACAAAAAAGATGGATAACGCGGAGGCGCAGCGAGAAAAAGAGAAGACTACGCTATATACAAGAAACATCATCATAGAGGCTATTCAAAAGACATTGCCAATGCTTGTGAACTGTGCCATCAAGGCATACGATGAATACACAAAGCATTCAAGCGGTGATGATGTTGAAGTGACTGTAAATTTCGGTGAATATGCCAGCCCCTCATTTGAAGCGACAGTGGAAACCGTTGCCAAAGCAAGACCGGGTAAAGTCATTATGTCGGTTGAGGCATCAGTGGATGAAATGTATGGTGATAGTAAAGATGAGGAATGGAAAGCGGAAGAAATAAAGCGGCTACGTATTGAGAATGGCGTCATGGAAACACAAGAGCCTGTTATATCAGAGTTTGATGATCTAGGTGGTAAGACACCTACACCAGACGATTATCCGCAGGATGAATAATGGCAAAGAAAGAAAAGGACCCATATGCTCTGAGGGATATCTTCAAGGAAATGGAGATGGAGCTCGTGGCATCACTGCGCCGTAACTTTATCAATCATAAAGTTGAAGAACAGGCGCACGGATTTAGCTGGGAAATGTGGCAAAAGGCTAAACTGCGTAACTTGCAGGAGTACCGCAAGGAGACAACCAGCGTCATATACAGGTTTAAAAAGCGAATCAGCGCAGCGATTGAGCAGGTCTTACGTAATCACTTTAGCGTAGGAGAGCGTAAAGCTGATATTAAACTGCCGCAGGATGGAGTCAGCACTGCTCTGCCTGGCGAAGAACCTCCACAGGAAAAACAGTTTTTCAGCATGAACAAGAAAAAGCTTGACGCACTGATCAAATCAACAAAAAATGACTTTGAGGATGTGCAACAAGCTGTATACCGCAAGATGGATGACGTGTACCGTCAAACAATCTTTAAGACTGAGTTTCAGCTGTCCAGCGGGGCTATATCACTTGGCAAGGCAATCGATAAGGCTACAGAGGATTTTCTTGCAAAGGGCGTCAACTGTATAGCCTATAAAGATAAAAACGGCGAGATTATGCGCTATGTCAATATAGCAGATTATGCAGAAATGGCATTACGCACAGCAAGCCATAGAGCTACTCTGCTCGGTGAGGGTAGTAAGCGCGACGAATTAGGTGTGCACCTAGTCTTCGTATCCGCTCACGCGAACTCTTGTAAGCTGTGTTTGCCTTGGCAGGGGCAAATACTCATTGATGATGTTTTTAGCCATCCTAGCAAGGCGTATATAGCGAGATACAAGGATAAGTATAAGCACCTGTCCGATGCTGTTAAGGCTGGGCTCCTGCACCCAAATTGCAGGCACACGCTTGCTACGTACTTTGAGGGCGTGACAAGGCTGCCAAAACCGCAAGACCCAAAAATAGCCCTAGAAAATTACAACTATGAGCAGCGGCAGCGAAAGCTGGAACGAGAAATCAGAAAACGTAAAAGGATACTTGCTGGAACTGTGGAGGACGAAGACCGGAAAGAGGCAAGAGCTGGTCTAAGGCAGGCACAAAAAAATCTTAGAGACTTTCTGGATGCACATCCTGAATTTAAGCGCAGCCAACGCAAGGAGAAAGTGCACGGTACTTCTGTGAAGCTTGGCAATGGGACGGGCGGCGCCGCTGCCAAGTCTAAAGGTAAATACGTCGAGTCAATTACCCCCTCAGAGATTGACAAGTACATCGAAAAGTACGAAAATGAAATAAAGGATTTACCGGTTGAGAATGCTTATGTCATTCAAGAGGATGGCAAGGTCTTAAAATATGTAGGTAAAGAGGCAGCTGTAGCCTTTGAAGATGCAATACTGAAAAACGCAACGTTGCTGCATAATCATCCCGTTATCACCGGAGAGCCAAGCAATAGCTTTCAGGAGGACGATTTTGCATTTCTGCAGAATTTCGGAACAGAGATTAAACGGCTGCGAGCTACTTATGGCAATACGCGCTATGAAGTAGAGGTACTAAAGGACCTCAGTGAGGTATCATATCGGGATATAAAGTTAAGAGCGAGCATGGACGTGGATATATTTGCTGAATTTATTGATTTTGGAGATCTAGCCTTTGAGCTGTTAGATAGGGAGGGATATGTTAGATATGCCAAAACAAAAGTTGAATAAAAAGCAGCAAGAGCTTTGGGACGAATTACAGCGTAAAACTGATGAGTTTTATGACAATGTCCCCGAAGAAGAAAAGCAGAAGTGGCCTAATGGTGATCTATACCTCCCTCTTAGAGTCATGGAGCAAGAGTATTTAAAAAGAATTAGAGAAGCAGCAAACGAGCACTCATAAACTGGGTGCTTTTTTAGTGGAGGAACATCGTGAAAAAGGCAAATAGGAAGCAGCAAAAGATTGTGCAGGAACTTGATTACAAGATTGATGAGTACTATAAAACACATGATGATGAAAGTGATGATTTATTTCGCATGCAAGCACATTATCACAAGAAAATAAAAGAAGCTGGTAAAAGAAATGTGCATGCATAGCTTTTGTGAGACAGTAGAAGACCAGTATCATGATAAAAGATTGATGTGCAGGACGTTGAAAATAAAGCGTTCCTGCATTTTTTGCGGAAGAACGGAAAGAGAGGTAAGGCACGTGAAAGACCCACCCAAGCGCAAACTACCGTATTTTGGTAAGCATTTGAAGTGAAGGACGGTATAGAGTTAAGGTGGTGATTAACATGTCTTGTAAAAAGAAAGGTAAAGGCGGACGTAAATAGTTTGCTTTTTTATGCCCAACCATGACAAGGCTTTAAAAGGTGCATGTCCGAAAGGATAGGGGAGCACACCCGAATAAACAGGAGGAAATTAAAAATGAGAAATTACCTAAGATATCCGTTGAATATTCAGCTTTTTGCAGAAGATGGAAGCGGCGGAGAAGGTGGCGATACCGGGGCGCAAGCAGGAGCGCAAGTGACAGCCACACAACAGATTGATTATGACAAGCTTGCGGAAGTTGTTTCAAAACGTTCAGCTGGAACAGAAGACAAGGTGCTACAAGGATATTTTAAACAGCAGGGATTGACACCAGAACAGGCCAGTGAAGCAATGAATCAATATAAGCAGGCGCAGGCAACGAAGCAGCAGGAAGAGGCGCAGCGTATCCAGACTATGCAGCAGGAAAATGCACAACTGAAAGCACAAATCCTGAACTCACAGATTGATGCGAAAGTTGCAGAATTAGCAGGGACGCTAGGAGTGCAGGCTGAAAAAGTACCATTTTTAAGTAAGCTTGTAGACCGTGCAAACGCAACAAAAGAAGATGGTACGCTGAACGATGACAACATCAAAACGGCCATTGAAACAGTTTTAAAGGCATTCCCTGATTTCAAGTCCACAACACAAGCAGGAGGATTCCAGCAGATTGGTGGAGGGAATCAAGGCACTGCAGGCGGAAATGGTGTCGATGATCAACTTGACAATATTTTCGGAGTTAAGAAAAAATAGGAGGGCTATATAAATGGCAGAATTAAATTATGTAACGCAATTTTGGCCACGTATCATTGAAATGTACGGGCACTTGCTAATGTCTAATGAGTTGTATAATACAAATCAGGACATTCAGATTATCAATACAAAAGATATCCGATTACCAAAAATCACAGTATCCGGTTATAAAGATCACAATCGTAAGACGTTATCATTTAACACAGGTTCTTATGGTAACGACTTTGAAACAAAGACATTGGACCATGATCGCGATATCGAATTCGCGATTGACCCTATGGATGTTGACGAAACGAATCAGATTGTTTCCTTAGCAAACATTCAATCACGTTTTGAGAAGACGCAGGCTATTCCTGAATTAGATTGTTACACCTTCTCTAAGCTCTACACAGAGGCAAAACGTGTTGGTGCAAAAATCAGTAATACAGCGATCACAACCGCGAATATCCTTTCTGATTTTGACGCAAATATCGAGGCAATGGAAGAAGCAGGAGTACCTTTAGAACGTGTTATCATGTACTGTACACCTGCATTTAAAACTAAACTGAAAAACGCAGAAGGCATCCAGCGTACCTTGGAGGTATCTGGTGGCGCGAAGAATATTGATCGTCGTGTACGCTCATTGGATGATATCAGCACTATTAAGACTGCGCCGGCAAGCCGCTTAAAGACTGCTTTTGACTTCACAGAAGGCTTCCAGGTAGCAAGTGCAGGAAAACAAATCAATTACATCATGATTGACCCTGAGGCACAGGTATCCCGCGTCAAATACTCTTATATCAAGGCGTTTACACCAGGTCATGACAGCCGCACTGCGGACAAATACCTTTATCAGAACAGACGTTTCAACGGAACATTCGCATTGCTGGATGATCTGCTGAAACAGGGATGTATCATCAATGCAGAAGCGGAGGGATAAGCATGAAAGCATTAAAAGACAATAAAGAGTACACTATTGCCGAAGAGCAGAAGCATGCATACCTTGAAGAAGGATACGATATCTATGGGGAGGATGGAAAACTGCTGGAATACTCTCCAAAGAAGAAAATCGCATACAGTGAATATGCTGCTTTGGAAAAAGAAAATCAACAGTTAAAGAAAAGAATCAAGGAGTATGAAAAGGAACAAAAGAAAGCAGGTGAATAGCATGTATGCAACACCTGAATACTACACCGCTGATTACAGCGGTAGCCTCATATCACAAGATGAGCTACCCAAGGCCTTAAAAGATGCGGAGTACAGCATCGACCACCTCTGCTTTGGACGCATCAAGGGCAAAGGGTATGATAATCTATCACCCTATCAGCAAAAGCTCATAAGCCGTGCTGTTTGTCTACAAGCCGATTATATCAAGCAGTATGGTCCATATATCAATAGCCCACTAAAAGGCTATAGCGCAGGCAGCACAAAAGTCGAGATGGCCAACGTAACCTACGGCGGTATCAGCACTACACAAGAGATAATCAATCTCTTAGAGGATACAGGACTCAGATGCCTGGTGTTGTAATTGCGAGCCCTTTCCCGTTTCCTGACCACGAGGCAACTACTCATGTTGTTGTTTATCAGGAGCAGGACACAGAGGACCAGGGGCCTATCAAGACTGTTATCTATGATGGATTGGCGATCTACGACGAAAAGTCAAAGATTGTATACGGCAAAGACAGCAAGCAGATATCCCTCAGCGGTATGCTTATCATACATGGCGATGTACAAGCCTTGGAGGGCAAGACAGCTTTCCAGGGCTTTGTACAGATTGGTGCGGAGCGCAAGCAGATATATGCTGTCCGCAAGCCAAAGCTACTGGGTGTTATCTACAGCACGGAGATTGATCTATTATGAGAGTTAAAAGCGTAAAGGTGAATATCAACCATAGGGCTATAGAGCGACTGAATAATGCCAAAGAACGCGCTTTAGAGCTGACTGCGGAGGCTATGCACTCGGACATTGTAAGCCGCGCTGTTGTACCAAAAGAAACAGGACAGTTAGAACAAGGTAGTGAGAAATATAAGAGTGGATATGTAGAGCAAGTTAGGGATTTTGTTTATGCGATTGTCTATGACACGCCATATGCAAGACGCTGGTATTTTAACCTTGACGGTGCAACGTTTCAGCGCACACAAAATGTCAACGCACAAGATCATTGGATGGATTACTACCTAGGTGGCGAGGGCAAGCAGTGGGTCATTGATACTTATTGTAAGTTTTTAAAGCAAGAAAGTGGAGGGCTTATCACATGATGACCTTAAAAGACGTCAAGGGCTGGCTCAAAACGCAGGTCTCAGCGGATGCATGGAAGATAGGCGCTTATGATGCCTCCAAGGATAAAACGGTCTGTGTGCGCAATCTAACAAGCAACCGCAGCATGTTAGCTGTAGGCGGCCTGCAAAATACTACTACAGCTGTAAAAGGTATATCTATTGTAGTGCACTGGTCAAAAAATCCTGATGAAACTGAGCGTGTAGCACAAAGCATACATGCTCTTTTTTACGGGCAGCACCCGAAAATTGGTGATTACCGAGTTATTAAATGTGATATGAGGAGCGACGAACCCATAAGTGTTGGAACTGATACAAATGGGATATACGAATATGTAGTTGAAACATGGCTCACATACGAGCGAAAGGAGTAATTTATGGCAAAAGTAACGACCGGTGTATATCCGGTATTTGACATCGTTTTTAGCATTGGGACAAAAGGACTTGCAAGCGCAGAGGAGGATATGGCATCCATTAAGGATATGGAGTCATTTTCCTTGTCGGTTGAAAGTAATGTGGAAAAATGGAGCCCGATGGACCAGGGAGGATGGGGCAGAGCCCTGGCAACTGCCAAAGCAGTTACTGTGTCCCTGAAAGGTAAAAGAAGCGTAGGAGATAAGGGGAACGATTATGTTTATACTGTACTGTGGAAGGACGGTCTTGATTGTAGCACTAAATATTCTATTGATTTCCCGGACGGCTCTAGTATTACAGGTGATTGTGTGCTGGATGTTAAAGCTGCACCAGGCGGCGACAGCACAAATGTTGCTGCGCTGGAACTTGACATTATATTCGACGGAAAACCTACATTCGTACCGGCGCCAACAACACCAGAAGGAGGCGCTTAAGATGGGACGCAGATACGATGTTATAGACCGCCTGAGAAACCGCAACGAGAGGCCTGTAGTTGAAATCGACGCAGAGCACAGGTATCCGATCAACACGTCTAAAACAAACGTGCTGTTGATTATGCATGAAGTCAACAAATCGCAGAAAAAGACGGAAGACGACCCTGAATCTGACATTAAAATGATTGATAAGATTATACAGATTGCACTAGGCAAAGAGGCTCTTGATTATATCAATGAGAGTAATATGACGATGGCTGCAACAAACGATATCATGGCTGTTATTATGGCGGCTATCGGCGATACAGAGGTAGACTTCGAGGACGACGAAACGCCGGAAGAAAAAAAGTAGACCGCTGGTATGATATCTTTGAAGACTGGGAGCTGATAGAGTCGTCTTTTGCCATGCAGTACCCTGCAAAGGACCTGTATGACGATAAGATGGACTGGATTGAGTTTACGACGCTTTTAGCGGGTATCATGCCAGACACACCTTTGGGCAATATTATATCCATTAGAGCAGAGGATGACGCTGACACGTTAGAGCACTTTAGCGAGGAGCAGCATCGTATTCGAGATGAATGGAGAGATAAGCAAACCCAGAGAATGATTGAGAGCATGAATAAAGAGGAAGTTATGAAAGAAGTCTATGCGATGTTCATGGACATGAGTAAATAGCTTCCTTTTTTTATTTTAGAAAGGCAGGTGATGATGTGGGAGCAACAAGTGCAGGGTCTATACAAATGGATCTGGAGATAAAATCAGACCTCGACAAGGACATACAGGCGGAGTCGAGTAAGATAGCTGACCGGATACGTAAGCAGGTAGACGCAATGAGTGGGGATATGTTTAAAAACCTTAGGCAGTCTCTTGTGGCAAGTCTTGACAAGATGAATGAATCTGTAAAGGCTACACTCGATCGTACAAAGTTTGAAATGCAGGCTTTTGTTGAGCAGATGGCGGGCATGGTCAAGCAAATGTCTGGTGTGCAGATGCCTTATCAGAAGGCTCAGAACGACACAGAGCCAAGTACAACAGCCTCACAAGGTCCTAGTGTGAGGGGACCTCCGGTATCCATACCCAAGATAAAAATACCAAAAATGACGATGGATACTGCTTCTGTACAAGCGCAAATGGCAAATATCAGTAATCAGATTTCTGTCACCACGGAAAAGGTTTCTTCTCAAAAAGCACAACTACAACAGTATTATGATGAGCTTGACAATGTGAATGAAATCCGTAGCAGCTTCGCTACTATACGTAACGAGATTGCTCAGAATCAACAAAGAATAAAAGAGCTTACCGAAACAGCTGCAGGAATGAAGAAGGCTATGAGAGAAGCAACCACAATATCCGGGAAAATAGCCTTGAATGATCAGTTAAAGAGTGTTGAATCTGAAATCCAAAAATGTGTTGGGGATATAAAATATCTGAAAACACACTTAGAACAACTATCAGGGGTAGACACAGGACGTGCAATAACGACTCTTACTTCTAAGATAGCAAATTTAAAAAAAGCTATTTCCGGTAATGAATCCAATCTCGCGAACATGAATGCGGCATTTAATGATCTGCAAGAATCTCAGATGCCTATTAAATTTCCTGATTTTCCTGAATTGGCATTGCCTGTATCTACCGCAGACGGATTCACGTCTATTGCTAATAAGGTGGCATCTACGTCCGGAGCATTCAACAAAGCAAGAGCTGCAGTTGAATATTATGCTAAAAGCATCAGTGGTTTAAAAGGTAAGGTAGCAGGCGTAACCTTAAATAGCCTCATTACAGGATTGGAACGTATAACAAATAGCGCGAAACGCGCAGGCAAGGCCTTAGCGTCTACGATAACACGGAAATTCGGTAATGGGCTAAAATCAGCAGGACAGCATGCGGCGTCTTTTGCAAGCCGATTGCTTGGTATAGGGACAGCCGGTAAAAAGGCCTCAAACGGTATGGGGCGCGCTCATATGGGCGTAGGTCAACTGATTAAGTCGTTTACGATTTTCTCGCTGATCTTCCCTTTGGTTTCTCGTGGCATTATGGCACTCGCTCAAAACATTGGGGCTACCCTTATGACAAATACTGCGTTTGCAAACAGTTTAAATCAGATACGCTCTAATCTGGCCACAGCATTTACGCCTATCTTTCAGGCAATCATGCCAGCACTTAATGCGCTTATGTCTGCGTTGGCCACTGTGACCGGCTATATAGCGGCTTTTATGTCTGCTCTGTTTGGTAAGTCAATGTCAGCAACAAAGCAGGCTACATCCGGTATCTATGCAGCAAAGGATGCAATGGGTGCATACGGCTCATCTGCTGACAAAGCGGCCAAGGCGTCTGAAAAAGCTCGTAGGTCACTCATGGGGTTTGATGAGATCAACAAGTTGGATGATGCGGATAATTCTTCTGGCTCTGGTGGCGGAGGCGATGGAGGTAGTGATATGCCGGTCTACACTCCGACAGAGGTCGATGACGGACCTATCAAAAAATGGGTCAAGCAGCTCAAAGACCTGTGGGCTAAGGGTGACTATGCCGGTATCGGTAAGCTCATAGGCCAGCAGGTCAATAAGGCTGTAGCATCATTTACAAAGTGGATATCGTGGGATAACTTGGGCAAATCCATCACAGAGTTTTGCGATGGATTTTGTGAGCTCTTTAACAGTTTGATTGATACGATAAATTGGGAAAATATCGGGCGGATGTTTGGCACCGGAATCAACACTATCGTAAATACGTTATATTTGTTGTTTACTGGTATTAACTGGGAGCGGATAGGTAAAGCATTAGCTCAGGGGCTTAACGGTCTTGTGTACAGCGTTGACTGGGATAAGCTTGGGCATACGATTGGGTCATTTTTGCAAGCGCATATTGATGCTCTATATGGATTTGTGACAACTGCGGACTGGCCTGCTATCGGTAAGGCTCTGGCTGATGGAGTAATGGGTCTTGTGTACAGTGTTGATTTACCAAAATTTACGGAATCTCTTGGGAAAGGTTTGAGTGGAGCGATTAGCTCGGTACACACGTTTGTTGAAAATATCAATTGGACGAAGCTGGGCGATACCATAGCCAAGAGTATAAATGCCTTCTTTAGTAATATAAATTGGGCTGATTTTGGAATGACACTCAGTGATGCAGCGTTGGGTATCCTTGATACGCTACTTACAGCGCTACAGGGGATCGACTGGGGGCAAATCGGAAAAAGTATTGGAACATTCCTTTCGAATATTGATTGGTGGGGTATTATTTCTAAAGTTGGAAGCGCTATATGGGAAGCATTTAGTGGAGTTATTACAAGTCTTTTCAATTCTGGCTCAGGAACTGTATTTTTAGCGTTATTAGCAGGAATTAAGGGCTTGAAATCAGTGTTTTCAATGATTGATCTAAAAGGTGCAGCTTTGAATTTTGTATCAGGTGGTTTGAAATCTTTAGCATCTCTAGGAACCGGTATCTTAAAAGATGTATTGCCAAAAGTAGCAAGTGGAGTACAAACATTATTAGGGTCAGGCGGTTTAGGGAAAATTGTTTCAGGAGTAACAGGAATTGTTGCCAAGGCAGGGCCTATACTATCTAGCATTGGCTCGGTAGTTTTCTCGCCGACAGGTTTGCTAATTGGAGGAGTAGCGGCTGGTGTTGCATTGATTGTAACACATTGGGACGATATCAAGAAAGCGGCGAAAAATGTAGCAAAATGGGTTGGCGAGAAATGGGATGACGTAAAAAAATGGACGTCCGAAAAGTGGGGCAAAATATCAAAAAACTTAAGTGATACATGGTCAGACCTTAAAAAAGGAGCAAGCGATATCTTTGGAAAAATTGGAGATAAAATCAGCGAAGTGTGGAACGGATCTGACAAGAACACGGAAAGCGCTTGGGGGAGTATAAAGGGCGTAGTGGCAGACTCCATCGACACCGTAAGAAATGATGTAAGTGTCAATTCAGAAAAAGCCGGAAAAGCTATAGAACATAATTTTAACTCCGCAAGAGACTCTCTTATTGGCGCAAATCGCGGAATGAGTAACGATACCAAAAATGCATGGGGACCTCTGGTCACCTTTATGTCTGACAAGTGCGGCTCTATCAAAAATGATATTTCACGCACATTTAAGGATTCCAAAAATACTGTTGATACGAACAGTAAAGGGATGAAATCATCCGTTACTAGCAATCTGAGTGATACAACAAAATGGATTGCCAAAACCATGTATAACGAAATGTATGACAAGGCCAAAAACATGATGGACAAATTCAAAAAAGGTTCTGGGGCAGTGAATGTCAAATCCACTGTGCAGTCATGTGTCGGCAAGGCTACATCGTGGCTGAGCGGTCTTGGTGGCAGCTCTAAGGTTTGGGGCGGCGACATGATTTCGGGGTTTGCAAACGGAATATCAGAGAATATGTGGAAAGTGGCCGGTCAAGTTAAAAATGCTGCTAATCTTGTAGCATCATGGCTACACTTTACACGACCAGATACTGGACCTCTGCGAGAGTATGAGCAATGGATGCCACATATGATGGAGGGGCTCGGTAAGACTCTGGCAGCAAGCACACCAAGGTTTATAGGACAGGTCAAGAGCTTATCTCAATCCATGTCAGGAGCTATGCAGGCAGCACTACAGGAGCCGACGATCGCGTTTGCAGGCGAGCGTAGCTTGAATGTGCAGCATGAATGGAAGGAGTCTCAAAGTGATACAGATAAAACAACCATGAAGGACCTCATTGAAGAAGTGAGAGGTTTGAAGCAGAAATTTGATGAGGTTAAGGAAGAAATCAGGAATAAAGATACTGATGTTTATATTGACGATCAAAAAGTAACGAAAAAAGTCGTTGATAATGTAAACAAGGATACTCGCAAAAATGGTAAGTGTCCTATAGATATGTAGGAGGTGCGGGTATGGCAATACTCACGGCAAACGGTGTGGCGCTACCTGCGCCTACCGTAATAAAAATTGACAACGAGATCATATGGTCGAGTAACACCGGACGTACGTCAAGCGGCGCTATGGCTGGTGACGTCGTGGCCGAGAAAAAAACGGTAACGATTGAATGGGGAGTGCTCCAAGAGTCTGAAATGGCTAAAATCAGAAAAAATCTGATTGCAGGGTTCTTCCCTTTTGTTTTTAACGGTGGTGGAGGTGCGAGCCTCTCGATAACATCATACCGGGGCACAATCAACGAGGAGCACATAGGGCTCTTAGGTGATGGCATCTATTGGTACAAAAAAGCGACTGTAAAAATAATACAGCAATAAGGAGGATATTATGGCAGTAATTACAAAATCAAACAAAAACATTGAGATAACAAAAAATATTGAGGTAGACAACGTACAGGTCGAGCAGGTAAAGGCTGTAATCAATACCAGCAACCCGGAAAATGCAAATCTGACGCATTACATCAGCAATCAGACTCTCTATAAAGCTAATCGCACAGAGATAAGAGCTGCAGAAGCCGAAGCAGAGGATGAGATTTATACGGAGCAGGATGCAATCATCGCGGAACTGGCAGGAGGTAATAAGGATGCAGCTTAAAAATAAACAGATCGTAGACGCACAGCCAGCACTTGGCAAGATGCTCAATACCGCTTTGCCTGTAAAGCAGTCATACCATATCAAAAAGACGCTGGAATCCGTGAAAAAGCAGGCTGTATTTTTAGAGGAGCAGCGCACGGATTTAATCAAAAAATATGGTGTCGAGAAAAACGGCAATTACTCTATACCAGATGATGACTTAACAGCTCGCAAGAAGTATTTTGATGAATATAAGGAGCTCTTGGAATTAGAGGAAGAAATTGACGTGCGCCAGCTTACCCTCGACGAATTGGATCGCGTGGAGCTGACAGCTAATGAGCTTGAATCAGTGGAATTTATGCTTAAAATCGAAGATTAGCACAAGGAGGTGGTACAATGATAACCACATCCGATAAGTATAAAACAGCGATATCCAAATCTGGCCGCCACTTCCGGCTGAAAATCGACATTGCAGGTACTGCGTATACTGGCATAAAGAGCTTTAAGCTTAAAGGCGGCACAAACTCATCCGAACAAATCACGTTTGGGGATGCTGTGTCATCTTATATTGAGTTTATCCTCACAGACGTGCCTAAAAACACTATCCTTAAAGGACGTCAAGCAATACCGTATATTGGTTTAGAGCTGGACGATGGTACGGTGGAGTGGATAAAAAAAGGTGTCTATAACCTTGAAAAGCCGGTACGATCTGGTGAGTTTATAAAGCTTACCGCATATGATAACTTCGCCCTTTGCTATAAAGGATTTTTTACTGCGCTATCCGGCAATCAAAAAATTGCGGTCATCCTGCAGGAGCAATGTAAAAAGATAGGTATTGAGTATGCAGGCGGGGCGGATGATGTTATCTACAAAGTCGATAGCCTGCAGGGGCTTACCATCATTGAGGCTATAAGTGTACTTGCTGCATACTGTGGTAAAAATGCTATTATGGATAAAGACGGTAAGCTCAGGCTGGTATGGTATACCGACGCAGGTCTTACTATATCCCCGAGTCGATTTGCTGATCCGCTGGAAATGGATGAGGAAGATACTTTTATCAACCGGTTGGATTGTACAATCGACGAAGAGCACTCTGTATCCGCAGGAACTGGTGTAGGCATCTATTTTAGCTGTCCGGGTATGACCCAGGAGCGTATTGCTGTCCTGCATAACCGAATAAAGGGCTTTACGTACAGAGCTGCTAAACTTAACTGGCGTATGGCTCAACCTGACGTTGAGGCGGGCGACCTCGTACGTGTAATGGATAATGCGGGCAACGTTTACGCTATCCCTCTCATGGACTATGAGTTTAATTGTGACGGTGGATTTTACGGCACCATACAATCTAAAGGCAAGACTGAGCAGGAGCAGGATACAGGCTATAAAGGTCCTCTACAAACAAAAGTGGACAGGACTTACTCTGACCTCGTAAGCACAAAGCAAGTCATCACCGATAAGATTACGGCCTTTGAAGGCGAGTTTGAGACTATCAATACCAATTACCTGGAGGTCAACAAAAAGCTTACGGCCTTAGATGCAGAAATTGAAAATCTGGACGTCACAGAGCTTACTGCAAAGGTAGCAATCATAGAGACATCCTACGTATCTAAAGAGTACGTGCAGGACCTATATGCCACCAAAGCCGAGGTGCACGTACTGGATGTTGATTTGGAGCGTGTCAACACCCTGCTCGCAGGCAGTGTAACGGCAGGCAGCACACAGACTATAGTCTTAAATGCTGACAACACAACGATATCCAACGCGTTGATAAAGTCGGCCATGATTGACAGCGTAGCAGCTGATAAAGTAACTGCCGGTACGATTGATGCTAGCAGTATACACTTTAAATCACAGTCCGGACGGTTAGATATATACGGCGAAACCCTCCAGATAAAAGATATCACAAGGCCAAGAGTACAAATTGGCAAAGATGCATCCGGAGACTACAACATGTATGTCTGGGATGCCGCCGGGAAGCTGATGTTTGATGCAGCCGGCATAACTGCATCTGGTATTCAACGACCAATTATCGTGGATAGCATGGTGGCCGATAATGCCAACATATCGGGAGATAAAATCAACATCACATCATTGGTAAAAGAGATTAACGACGGTACAGAGGTGATAAAGTCTAGCCATATTTTGGTGGATGGAGCTAACCAGTCTCTGTCCGTCGTGTATAACACCATCATCGGTGACATAAGCACGCTGAGCACGGCGTTGTCTGTGGAGCAAGGCAAAATCTCATCATTGATTACTGACATGTCGCTAGCTAAGGGCGATGTGTCAACCTTACAGACCAATTACAGCAGCCTCACACAGACTGTATCAGGCATTAACAGTACGGTTGGTGAGCATACCTCCACGCTGACAAGTGTCACTTCAAAACAAACTCAATTAGAGCAGACAGTTGATGGCTTTAGCGGCAGGATATCAGCGGTTGAATCCACAGCATCGAGTACATCATCTAAACTTAGCTCTTTGGTTGCTGATGTTAACGGATTTAAAACAACGGTAAGTGATACATATGCTACCAAGGATATTGTGAATAGCATGAGCTCAACGATCACGCAAAAGGTAGACAGTTTATCAGTGAGTATCAAGGAATCATATAATCGAATAAATCTCATAGAGAATTCTGATTTTACAAATGATACAGCTTGTTGGAACAAATCATTAGCGTCGACATGTACAGGCGGCAGAGCGATGACATGGGGAAGCAGTACAGGGCGTGCGCTTTGGTTGGAATCAAGTGCATTTGATGGAACTGCGAACAGTAACTGGTTTCAACGTATAGACATAGGACGTAAGGTAAAAGGATTTTATATGTCCACTGAATTTTTGACAAATTCCGATTATGTGGCTGGGCCTACAAATCCACTTGCAACTTATATTATCAATATATATTATACCGATGGCACCAGAAGTTCAGGGTCTGTCAGAGATACATCCCATAAATGGGTGCGGGTAGGCAAGTTTGTAGAGGTTGAAGATAAAGAAATAGAATATGTAAGAGTATATCTTTATGGTAGAGACTTCAAAGGACGCATAGCTTTTAATAGACCTTTCCTATGCGAAGCTAATTCAGCTATTGATCCATCTTACTGGGCGCCTGCTCAATCAGAAGTGACAGGCAATATGAGTGTTGTGATCAATTCTGGAGGATTACGTGTAAATAATGGAGCATTATCCATTTATAACAATGCTGGGAGTAGGGTACTGTATGGCGATACAAACGGAAATCTAACTATGACTGGGACGGTCACTGCCACATCTGGTAAGATTGGCGGGTTTGACATCGGAGCATTAAGATTGAGTGCACAAAACAATGGTAAATATACTGTAATGCAAAGTGCCGGGACGTATGCTTTTTATGCAGGAAGCACAGCAGAATCTATGACAGGTGCTCCATTTTATGTGACGCATGAAGGAAAGTTAAAAGCTGATAATGCATTATTGACGGGATCATTTACAAGTCTTGGAACAGAAAATACAAAGGTAGTAATAGGTAATGGCCGCATGGATTTGTTTATTAACAGTAATCATTGTGGAGGAATAGCATCATCTTACACTAGCAGTACCAGCAGAGGTATATTACTATCGGCTGATACTGGTGCAAAGTTTTTATCATTGGGACAAACAGATATTGACGGTAATAGCGGTGCATCATGGTACACACTGAATTTTGGCTTAAATCCATCAGGTTGGACGGAGCGGCATATATTTTTAGGGTCATCGAACTTTCCGGTTCAGCCTAAAAATGGAAAAGGTTATGTGGTCGTTTCTAATGTTACTGGAGGAGGTTTCCGCAATATTAGACAAATATATCATGGTCATCCTGATAGCAGCACTGATTATCTGCAATACGAAGATGTCACAGGAGCAGATTATTATTGCAAAACATCATGGGTATCTGATGCTAAACTTAAAGCAAATATTATGGATACTGATGTATGTGGACTTGATGCAATAAGGAGATTTAAGCATGAATCCTTCGTCTTTAAAAAGACAGGATTACGAAGATCAATAGGCTATATAGCACAAAATCTCCAAGAAATAGATCCGCAGCTTGTCGAGAATTTGGGTGGTACACTAGCGATAAATCCGGAAGTTGTCATACCGTATATCTCTAAAGCAGTGCAAGAATTGGATGCAAAAATTGTTTGTGCTGAACAAAATTATTTACAGAGTACACAAAATTTTCAGCAGGAGCTGCAAAAACGAGACTTCGAGATATCGCAGTTACAATACAGAATACAGCAATTAGAGAGCCGCACATAGGCTCTCTTTAAATATGCCTTAACAGGCGGAAGGAGAAGAAACATGGATATGCTTTACACTGTTTTACTGGCAGACCTCAGCATGGTACTGGTCTGCTACGCTATTTTACTACTGGCTTTTGCATCTAACGTGGTGCTGAGCCTTTACCACAATATCAACATCACAGGGGAGCACTTTGACGCTAAACGGCTGTGGCAGGGCGTTAAAAAGGCCTTGGTGCTGGTCTTTGGTACAATGCTGATGGTTGCTGCTGTAGATGCAGCCACTACGCTGCTCACGCAGTATGTGCCAGATATCAATGAGCAGGTGCATGACCTCATCACTGTGGCTATGATTGCCGCTACAATCGGCGTAGCAGCATGGCGCTATATCAAGGATGCATATAGTACGTTTATCAATATCCTTAATGGTAAGCCCTCTGAGGTCGCAGCTGCGGTGGATACAAAGGAGTAGTACATGTCGGATGTAATTATTGTGGCTCTGATTGGAGGCGTATGCACAGCCATACCGTCATTGATAGCAACGGTAGTGATCAACAACAAATCGACAGCGGTCATGCAGTATAAAATAGACGACCTTACAAAAAAGGTAGAAAAGCACAACAATGTCGTTGAACGTATGGCAGTTGCGGAAAACAGTATCAAATCAGCTCATCATAGAATCGATGACCTTATGGAAAAATAGGAGGAAACAAAAATGGCATTTAAGAAAAGAACAAGCCTGTCCGGATTGACAGGCAGTAATTGGATGGATTGGGCAGTGCGCAGAACCGGCGTGAATATGCCGAACTGCTTTACCTATGCTACAGCTCGTATCAGCGAGATTTTAGGGCGAGAGGAGTATTTGGATAGCCCACGAGTAAACGGCGCACAGGAGCTGTGGGATAACTATTCAGACGGCTTTAAACGCTCAAAATATGCTGTAGAGGGTGCACTCATGATCTGGCAGTCCGGACAGTGGGGACATGTTGCAGTATGCGAGGAGCTTATTGACACCAACACGATCGCATGGAGCCAGTCCAACTATGGAGGTAAAAGCTTTGAGTATGTGAAAGGTAACCCTAATGGATATCTGGGCATGAAGTTTTTAGGATACCTGGTACATGATAAACTGCCGAAAGCAGAGGCAACAAAACCATCTACCAGTAAGCCGACTACTACCGGCATTAAGGCAGGCAATAAGGTCAAAATCAAGTCCAGCGCTAAAAAGTATGCTACTGGTCAGACAATCCCCGCATGGGCTAAAGGCAAGACATACACTGTACAACAGGTATCCGGCAGCAAGGCTTTAATCAAAGAGCTTGTGTCATGGGTTAAAATATCCGATTTACAGGTGACCGGCGCAGCTGCGGTGATTGCAGTCGGCAAAAAGGTCAAAGTTAAAAAGACGGCAAAGACCTATGCAACAGGGCAGAATATTCCGGCGTTTGTAAAAGGTACGACTTACACAGTCATGCAGATCAGCGGGGGTAAGGTACTACTGAAAGAAATCATGAGCTGGGTACGTAAGTCAGACCTGGAATAAGAAAAATCGTTAACTATACTATAATATCGTTATACCGCGCCACACACTAAGGATGATATCTAGGCAGTATCTAACTTGCGGTATTGACCACCTATGGGTGGTCTTTTATTATTTTATATAGGTGGATAGGGAGAGCCTATATAAACGGAGGGTTAACATGAAAAGAGAAGAAATGATGCAGTATATCATCGAACACCTAGAAACGCTGAATGAAAAAGCGTTACTGGCCATCATGGACATTGTAAGACTTTTGACTAAGTAATAAAAAGTACGGGATTTTTAACAAGAAATCCCGTATTTGATGATTTATTTACTTTTTTATTTTTTTATGTGAGATAATGTGTACGGCAGCATAGATATCTTACTCTCCCCCAAGTCCGTATCATATCTTCTTCCTAGCTGCCAGCTCCTGTATAAGTGCAGGAGTTTTTTTTATGGCCGCAAGCTCTCAATAAACCACCTGAATTTACCGGGACCCATATACTCATAATATATAGTCCTTGTCGCGCCACCAATCTGCACCACAAACATTTGGCCACCGCCGCCGCAGTTTTGGCTATGGGCTTGTGGCTTATGACGTATAATCTTGTCCACCTCATAACGCTCACCATCCCATATCAACGCCAGGGGAGTGATATCGCCCATTTTATCGACGAGCATTTCTACTTCTATATATTTTTTGTACATTCTTTGCATACTATCACCTCAATAAAATCATACCACAAATGTACACAAAAATTACGATTATAGTAATTGACAACTGACGACAAGTGAAGATAGGTGATAATATATAAGGAAGAGTAAGTATGAATATACGCAAATGAATATAAAAAAACTTGAAAAAACACAAAATATAAAATCTCCTCACCTCCACCAGAAGAGGAAGCGTCGAACTCTTCTTCATCAAGAATGAGTTCGCGCTTGTGTATAGATTTGGGGATGCCCTTTAGGGTGTCCCCTTTTCGTTTTTCTGACATCGTATTTTGCGTTTTAAGACGTTTTAAGCCCGAGGAGGTACTTGTTACCCTTCGGGCTTTTCTGTGCCCTAAAACGGCTTTGAGGACGTTCTGAAAAGAATGTAAGAGCACAACCTGCATCTCGCTTCGCTCGATGCGCTTTATGGACTGGGTACATGGGAAGGGTGACGTGCTCAAGGTATTGTTGTTCCATTTTGTTCCAAAAAAGTTGGAACAGACATTTCCCGCATTTTCTCGGTGTTCCAGCCCGATTTGAAAAATCTTGTTCCATTTCTCAAAACAAAATTGGAACAGACGAAACCCGCATATTCTCGGGGCATTTCTTCGATTGTTCCATTTGTTCCACTTTTTTACAAACCTTTATTTACGCGAGAAGAAAAAAGAGAAATCCGTATATATAAAAAAGTTTGTTGAAAAAAACTGGAACAATTGGAACAACGGCGTTTCGGGTCGAGAACCATCGGGAAATCTGCGTTCCATTTTGCCCGAAAAAACTGGAACAAAACTGGAACAAATGGAACAAAACTGGAACATTTGCCTGAGGGCATCCCTCTTCTCACGTGTACCGCGATTTTTTTGCATACTGTTTCCGCTCATTTATGGCGGGAAATAGTGTTAGACAGGCCCCTGACCTGCAATTATACGACGTTTGCTATTGCTTTCCGTCATTTCATGTTGTATAATATCCATATATTCGCGACATGATTGCCGATGGATAGCGGCCGGGATATACCGACGTGAGCCTATCCGAGACCGAGCCTTAGGCTCGGGAGGAAGCCGATGAGGGTCAGCCCTCGAAACTGCATCGGTCTGACGAGCCGATACGGGATGGCAACAGCGTCTACCCGTCCGAATAGGACGGAAATCGCACGAACGTGACGAGCGGCGAATCAGATTTCAGCTTGATTGCTGGATTCTGGTTCGCCGCTTTTTTGCGTTTATAGGCAGGAAAAAGGAGGTTGCTTTATGGCAAATGCAAAACAGAAGAAGGGATTCACGAAGAAGATTCTCGGCGGGAGCGAGCTGACGATGGAGGAATACGCGGCCTACATCACGGCTCTGAAGGCGAAGCCGTTCCTGACGAGTGCCGAGGCGTCGACCCTGTTCGAAATAGGAATCGGGCGCGTGCGTTCGCTGATGAAGGCCGATGACGCGGACTTCGTGGTGATGACTGACACGATTCGCAGCCGCCGCATCCACCGCGAGACGTTCGAGAAATATCTGGTGTCTCACGGGATTCATTAAGGAGGTGAGGTTATGAGGCAAAAAGAAAACCGCCCCGGCGCTGGCGACGCTTACGGGACGGTACCATTTAATTGTATTAATGATATCACAGATATGAGCGAATTTCAAGACTTAACATACAACGGGCTGCTCAAGGCGGTCACGGACGATTATCTGGACGGCCTCGACGAGGACGCCGACCTGCCGTTCGAGAGCATCGAGGCGGAGCTTCTTCAGGCGACCAACAACGCAATCGAGGAATACAACCTCGGTCCCCGCGACCCGAACGCCCCTATGGGAGCGCCCATCAAGGACGCGTACCCGAACGCGAAAGCCCCTGCTGACCGCGTACGGAAACTGAAGGCCCTGACGCCTTGGCAGGTGGCGAGCGTGATAATTCGCCTGTACCACGCGGTCGGAATCCGCCTGAACGGTCAGGAGGGTGACGGAAATTTCGACGTGGGGGTCTATCAGTCCGATGGAGAGCGTCGAGGGCTGTACGACACCCGCACCGAGACGGTTCGGAGGTTGATTACGGCTCTCCACCCGGGAATCAGCGATGTGGACATGCGCAACACCGAGAACAAGTTGCGCGTCCTCGTGCCGAAGGTGGAGCCTTGCAAAGACAAGGCACTTGTTCCCGTGAACAACGGAATCTTCGACTACGAGAACAAGATTCTGCTGGATTTCGACCCGAAGTACGTGTTCACCAGTAAGTCGAACGTGGATTTCGTCCCGAATGCCCAGAATTCGGTCATCCACAACGACCAAGACGGAACGGATTGGGACGTGGTCTCGTGGATGGAGGAGCTTTCCGACGACCCCGAGGTGGTCAAGGTTCTCTGGCAGGTGCTGGGGGCTTCCCTGCGTCCGAACATGCCGTGGAACAAATCCGTCTGGCTGTACTCCACTCAGGGCAACAACGGAAAGGGCACGTTCTGCGCCCTCGTCCGGAACCTGCTCGGGAAAGGCTCTTGGGCCTCGATTCCCCTGAAGGATTTCGGGCAGGATTTCATGCTTGAGGAGCTTACCCGCGTACAGGCGATTATCACGGACGAGAACGATGTCGGAACGTATATCGACAAGGCGGCCACGCTCAAGTCGGTCATCACGGGAGACCCGTTCCTGCTCAACCGCAAGTACAAGGCTCCCATGCCGTGCCTTTTCCGCGGGCTGATGATTCAATGCGTGAACGAGATTCCGAAGCTCAAGGACAAGTCGGAATCCATGTACAGGCGATTGCTCGTGATTCCGTTCGAGAAGCGATTCGAGGGCTGCGAGCGGAAATACATCAAGGACGATTATCTGGGACGAAAGGATGTCCTCGAATACGTTTTGTTCCACACCTTGTACGAGATGGATTTCGACGAGTTCAGCGTTCCCGAAGCATCCGAGAAGTCGCTGGACGTGTTCCGAGTCGACAACGACCCTCTTCGCCAGTTCGCGGACGAGGTGTTTGGCCAAGCCACATGGGACCTGCTCCCTTGCAAGTTTCTATACGATTTGTACCGCTACTGGTTCCAGACGAACGTCCCTCAGGGAAAGATGCTGAGCCGGAACTCCTTCTATTCCTCGCTCGAACTGATTGCACCGGAATACGGATGGCAGTTACAGGACAAGGTCCGCTCGGCGAACCGGATGGATGTCCCCGAGATGCTGATTCTCGAATATCAGGTACAGGAGTGGATGAATCACGACTACCGGGGAAACGACAAGATGCGTCTGGCGCAGCCCGACGTGAAGGACAGCTATCGAGGCTATGTGCGGAACAAGGTGGGGTCGATTCCGGCGTACATGGTGTCCGGAGAAACGACCGCAAGTGAAGAGATAGATTCAAATAGATAAGGAGTGATTAATTATGGCTATCAAGAGATTCGATGACATAGACAAGAAGGCGCGCGAGCTTGAGGCTCAGGCGAAGAAGTTGCGCCGCGAGAAGCAGGCTGCGAAGACCAAGGCGTACGCAGATGCCCTCGTGGCGGTCTTCCCCGAAGTGAAGGAAATGGGTTCCGCCGAAGAGGTGCTCGCGTTCGTCAAGACGCTGCACAGGGACGCCGGACATGGAAACGGCGGAAATCCTTCCGATGGTGACCCGAACGCAGTCGTGCGCGAACCTGCGGGCGATGCCGATTCTCCGGACGGCGACCGCGGTTCTCTCGGCGTCGAGGGGTTCAATCCCGAGCGCCGTCCCTTCGATTAAAACGCGCCAGAGGTTCGGACATGGGGAGTCGTCCCCGTGTCCGACATTCGGTCGCGTGGTTCTGTCGGACAGAACATGTTGAGTCGGAGGGGACAGATTCGGGGGTTCGAAGGGGACGGCGAAGCCGCCCCCTCGCAAGCTGACCATGGCGGGAAAAATGCGATATTCGCATTTTGTACGTACATGGTCAATGCTTGCTCCCTTCCCCGTTTCGCAGATTGCAGCAAAGTGCGACGAGAAATGCGCATCGCATTTGGATTGCGAACAAGGAGGTGTTTTGCATGGCAAAAGAAGTTGAGAAAAGAAGCGGCAAGGCGACCCGCCAGCGCTACAAGAAGGACCGTCGCGAGACTGTTATTCAGGTGCGCATGAACGCCGAGGAGCTTGCCCTTCTGGATGGGAAGAGAGGCGGACGCACGCGCTCGAATTATCTGCGTGGCGCGCTGTACGGTTCCGCCGGTTCCCACACGGAGCACGAGGTCGTTGCGGACACTCCGCAGCTCGACCGGATGCTGATGGAATTGAACCGAATCGGCGTGAACATCAACCAGATTGCGCGGGCCTTCAACGCCCGCGTGAAAGGGATGGGCATGCTTGAGGAAATCAAGATGGAGCCGGACAAGAAGGCGTTCGAAAGCCTGAGGGAATCCATCGAAGGATTGTCGGACGAGGTCAAGGAGCTTCGAGCCGATTTGCATGGCGGAATCACGGGAGGTGATGTCTGATGTCGACGACGTATGTGCAGGCATTGCCCGACGTCCGGGGCCGCATGTCCTACACCGAGTTCGGAGAGGGAAAGCGCAGACGCGACCACCTGCAAAACGGGACGGACCGCATCGCCGCCCAGATGGGCGACATGCCCTCCCGAGGTGAGTTCATCGCGTACTGCAACGGGCTTCATGCTGTCCATCCGAACATGGTCAACGAGGGTTACGAGCTTCGCGTCTCATGGGCGCTCGACGAGCTGAATCCGGGCAATCCCGATGATGTGCAGAGGGGCATGGAGCACGCCTACCTGCTCTGCCATGAACTCGCCCCCGATTCTCCGTGTTGGGTGACCATGCACGTGGACGGCGAGGGCGGATGCGTCCACGCCCACGCGACAATCGCGAACCACGATTGCCGCACCGGGCAGGTCATCAACAAGGACGACACGAGCCTGTTCGCCCCGCGCGTGCAGGCGGTGAACGACGAGCTGAGCCGCAAGTGGGGTCTGTCCGTGATAGGAGCGGACAAGGACAAGTCGACATGGGCGGAGAAACGGGACTCGTTCGAGCACGATTCCTTCGACCGCCATCTCGGCGATGCGGTGGCAAAAGCAAGGGACGACGCCAGCGATATTGATGATTTCAAGCAGCGTCTTGCGTTCGCTGGAGTGACCCTCAATGAGACATCGAAAATCGACAAGAAGACGGGCGAGAAGTCCGTCGGATGGTCTTACAGGATGCGGGACGAATGGGGTCCGAAGCGTAGGACCCGGAAGCGCCGTGCCTCCAACCTCGCAGACGACCTGACGAAGGAAGGCGTCGAGCGGTTCTTCGAGGAGAAGCAGGGACAGCAGGCCCGCGAGGAACTGAAGACAGCGCCGGCCCCGAATCAGGATTCCCAGATGGTCGGCATGGAGGATACGCAGCAGGATTCCCCTGCCCAGCATGATTCCGACATGTACGAACCGAGCGAGTCCGACGTGAGGGACATGGCCTCCGATTTGAAGAGCGTGTACGCCCGCCGCAGGAAGAGCGAGGGCATGCCTATCGCCGGGGAGCAGTACGAGGCGCTCGCGAATGCAGAGAACGACCCGGAAGACGCCCTCGCCCAGCTCCGCGCCGATGTGGAACGCGCCCGCAGGGAGTTCCGCGATTCCAAGGAGGCACGAGACGCCCTGAAGGGAGCCTGCCCGAGCCTTGCGATGGGATTCGGGCTGTACACGTTGGCGAGCAGGACCGGGACCGACCCCGTCTCCCGCATGATGTCGGATATGATGGCCCGGATGTTCCGCATGATGATACTCCAGTTCATGGAGGACCAGCGCCGCAGGATGCAGGAGGACGCCGAGCGTCGTCTCTACGAATCGCGCGGCAACATGTGGGACGCCGAGAAGCGCCTGAAGGCCGCCGAGGAGGCTCTGGACAACGAGGCCGCCCGCACCGTCAAGCATCGCGGCGTCACGCCGAAGATGCAGCAGACGGCCGAGGCGACGGAGCGCGTGCGCGACGAGGACAAGTACCTCGGGGAGTAAAGAAATGACGGCTCCCTTGCGGGAACCGTCATTCTCAGTGAATCTCGGGGGCGGGCACGCAGTTCCAGCCTGTACCGAAGTGGGTGATTCCCCAGACGTACAGGTCGAGTTCCTCGTCATGGAACACCGGCTCGTCCGTGTGCTCCATCAGGAAGTCGGGGTAGCTGATGATGTACCACTGGAATATCTCGTCCCATGGTGCGAAATCCCCGCTCACGAATTCCAGCGGACGATGCGCCATCTCGTTGGCGAGGACCATCCCGCCGACCGTCTTGGCCAAATCCGCATAGGTCTCGATACCGTAGCCGTTCATCTCTCGTCTCCCTTTCTTTCGGGCCTTCTCCTTCACGCGCCGACCCGATGCCGAAGGCATATCGGCGGTCGAGAGCGCGGGTGGGCTTGAGATGGGCTTGGGAAAGACCTTTCAAGGGTCTTTCCCCGGAAGAGGCGGAAACGTCGAAAAATCGACTTCGGTTCATTTATGGGACGATTATCGAAAATCGTTCCGAGGGAAGTCTTTGGATGATGAAACGGTGGGCTTCGGAAAGCCCCTCGAAGGGTCTCTGTTGAGACCATAAAGTGACCATTGAGCTGGGACTTTATGCAATCGGGTACTATGTTTCGTCTTGACAAATAGATACTGAATATATATAATTTAGATATTCAGTATCTATAAAATATCTATTGAATAAATATTGATGGAGGTACTGATTATGAAAACAATTGCAGTTGTCTGCGAAAAAGGTGGGACTGGAAAGTCTGTCGTCGCATCCGAACTTTACGAGAGTTATGTGAGACAAGGGCTGCGCACGTCTCTCTATTCGCTGGATGGACAATATTCGGACACGTCCCGCTCTAAAAAGGTCGATGATGCGAAGGTTGCCGTAGTGGATACACCGGGCGTGCTGACTGATAACCTGAAGGATATCGTAGAGGGTGCCGATGTGGTGGTCATTCTCGTGCGCCCTACGCCGAACGACATCGAGCCGTTTACGCGGACGGTCTCCATCGTAGCGAAGAACACGAACGCTCCTATCGTAATTGTGGTGAACGGGCACAACCGATTCCGCATGTGCGTGTCGTTTATAGAGTGGCTGGGTAGGAAGCCGTGGGCGAAGAACGTCGTAACCGTTCCACAGTCCGAGGCTATCGTGCAGGCGCAAGGGTTGCATAAGTCTGTTGTGCTGGTCGATAAGCATGGGGCTGCCGCAAAGGCAGTTGACAAGATGTGTCGAATGGTGAGCAGTCTTGCAGGTCTTCCATTCGAGCATAAGGTTTTGAAATAAATGATAGATACTACTTAGATATAAAATAGCTATTGAGTATCTAAAAGGAGGTACATATGGCTAAGAAACAAGATATGGCTGCGATGCTTGATGAGTTTGAAGCTGCCGCGGCAAAAGAACATGATGCGAAAGAAGCGAAAGCTGTGTCAGAAAGCATTACTGAAGACGATGCGCGTGCTACTGCTCTTGTTTCTATGACAAAAAGCGATAAGGAACGTCTGACAACGATTGCGAAGGCTCACGGTTTAAGTCTCAGTGCGTTTTTCCGTTTAGCCGCAGACGAATACATCGCAAATCACAAATGGTAATTAGATTGATAAGGAGATGACATATATGAAACATATGACACAGGCGAGTCTTTTCTGCGGTGCAGGTGGATTGGATATTGGATTCGAGCGTGCCGGTTTCAAAACGGTATGGGCGAATGATTTCAACAAAGATGCCTGCGATACATTTAGTCGTTGGAGCGATGCGACAGTTGTATGCGGAGATATCGGCAAGGTTTCTGAAGATGATATTCCGGATACAGATATTATTCTTGGTGGTTTTCCTTGTCAGGGATTTTCACTGTCGGGCCCGCGTAAGCTGGATGACAGCAGGAATTCCTTGTATAAGCATTACGTGCGCATCGTGAAGGCGAAGCGACCGTTGGCTTTTATTGGAGAGAACGTCAAGGGTCTGCTCACGATGGGCGGAGGTGAAATCATCGATGCCATCGTCGAGGCGTTCTCCGATTGCGGGTACGACGTGCATTACAAGTTGTTGAACGCGAAGAATTACGGTGTTCCTGAGGATAGGGAGCGTGTCATTATCGTCGGATTCCGTAAAGATTTAGGCATTACTGAGTTTGATTACCCTGAATCGAGCAATAAAATCGTGACAATGCGAGAGGCGTTGTCGAAAGTTCCAGCACCGAATCTGGGTGATGTGTGTACGGCGCCATACAGCAGTCGATATATGTCGCGAAACCGTAAGCGAGGCTGGGATAATGTGAGTTATACGATTCCGGCAATGGCGAAGCAGGTTCCGTTATGGCCGGGGTCCCCTGATATGGTCAAAATCGACAAAGACGTCTGGCGTTTTGGTGATGGTGAAACCCGTCGTTTGAGCTGGCAGGAAGCGGCCGCGATACAGACGTTTCCTGCGGATATGCAATTTTGTGGGGATTTGACCAGCGTGTACAAACAGATAGGAAATGCTGTTCCGTGCAAACTTGCGGAGGCAATTGCCATTCGTGTTCGAGATGTTTTAGAAAATATTGATGAAAGCGAGGAAAATTGATATGGCCAAATCGGGTATACAGACAAAACTTGGAAAAGCATTTGAATATGCTTGCGTTAATGCTCTTTTTGAAAAATACAACAGCACACAGGATGTGGTTATCGAAGATACACCTCAGATGATTACGGCTAAAGGATGCTTTGAGAACGCAGATGATAAGCAACAAGATTTAATGGACGCGGCACATGCCGCAGTGAGAGTTATTGACAGACTTGAACCGCGATTGAAATATGAGGATAATGATACGCCACTTATTCTTTCGGTACAAACAGATGCGACAGGTATCGCTGGAGATGTGCGCGATGTTCTATGTATTCGCAAAGGACATCGTTGGGAAATTGGTCTTTCTTGCAAGCATAATCACCATGCAGTTAAGCATAGCCGGTTATCTGACCAGATTGATTTTGGAGCTGACTGGTTTGGATATTCATGCTCAGAGACATATTTTTCGGAAGTTGTTCCAAAGTTTACTGAATTGAGAACTCTGCGAGATGAAAGCAAAGAAACTGGCAATCCTGCTTTGTGGTCTGAGCTGGATGATAAAGCAGGTGATTATTATGAACCTATTTTGCAATCGTTTATGGATGAGTTGGCACGACTGAGTGAAAAGTATTCAGATATCCCAGAAAAGCTCATTCGATATTTAATCGGAAGGTATGATTTTTACAAAGTTATAACTGACGACGCTCGACGAACGACTCGTGTTGAGGCAATCAATATAGCTGGTACGCTCAATGAATCGTCGGAAGGGCATAAACCGATTACGAATGTTCCTTTATTGAAAACTCCAACGAAGTTCTATCACATCGGATTCAAGGAAGATAAAGGAATTAAATCGAAGAACACAATACATGTAGTGTGTGATAATGGTTGGGAAATCTCCATGCGATTACACAATGCAAGCTCAAAGATTGAGCCATCATTAAAATTTGATGTTCAGCTCATTTCGTTTCCATCAACGCTGTTTGCTCAAGTTGAACCTTGGGATTAGGGTTTGGTGTTGCAATAAGCTCGTCATCTTATTAGGTGGCGGGCTTTTTCAAATTGACCAATTATGTAATTGATTAAATAAGTAATTTGGAGGTGATTCGTTTGGCGAGAAAGAAATCAAAGCTCAACGACAACAACCTCGCCATCGCGTACTACCGCTACTCCTCCCACTCGCAGAACGAGGCGAGCATCGAACAGCAGCGCGAGCTTGCCCACGAATGGGCGGACGCGCACGGGCTGAAAATCGTCCGAGAGTACGAGGACGCGGCCATATCCGGCACGAAGGAAGACCGTCCGGGATTCCAGCTTATGCTGTCGGAGGTCGCAAAAATCCGTCCGAACACCCTCATCGCGTGGAAGACCGACCGTTTGGGTCGCGATAAGTACGTGCTGGCGATGGCGAAGAAGACGATTCGCGACGCGGGGTGCGAGATACACCTGCTGGCGGAGAACATCCCGACGGACACCGCCGAGGGAATCCTCATCGAGGGGCTGATGGAGGCTCTGGCGGAGTATTACAGCCGGAACCTGTCCGTGCACATCCAGCGAGGGATGGACTTCAACGCCGAGCACGCGAACTTCAACGGCCATAAGGTGTTCGGCTTCAAGACGGAGAAGGTGGACAAGAAGCGCAAGTACGTCATAGACCCCGATACCGCGCCGTTCGTGCAGTTGATGTTCACGAAGTACGCCGAAGGAGAACCCATGCAGTCCATCTGCGACGAGTTCAACGAGGCCGGTCTGCGTACGTCGAGGGGTAACCCCTTCGGTGTGAAGACGATGCACAGGATGCTCAAGAACCGCGCGTACATCGGCGAGTACAGGCACGGCGAGTTCGTCGTTCCCGGCGGGATGCCCGCTCTGGTCGACGAGGAGACGTTCGACAGGGCGCAGAAGCGCCTCGCCGAGAACAAGCGCAAGGGTTCCCAGAGGGCGCGAGGAATGGACGAGGATGGCGCTCCTCGCTACTGGCTGACCGGGAAGCTGTACTGCGGCGAGTGCGGGGAGACGATGCAAGGTGTCTCGGGCACGAGCAAGACGGGGCGCACGTATTACTACTACTATTGCTCCGCCCAGCGGAAGAAGCTGTGCGCGAAGAAGAAGGTCAAGAAGGACTGGATTGAGGACCTCGTGACCGACGTCCTGAGGTACATCATCGACGACTCGGAGAACCTGATGTCCCTTGCGGTGGACGCCGCCGTGTACTACAAGGAGCATTACAAGGAGACGGGATACCTCGAAGGTCTGGAGGCGAAGCGCAAGGAGGTCGAGAAAGGCATCGCGAACCTGATGAAGGCAATCGAGGGCGGTGCGCTCAGCGACACCCCTCATAGAGCGCCTGAACCAGCTTGAGGCGCAGAAGGCATCCCTGAACGACGCGATACAGGCCGAGAACGTCAAGGTCTCGCTGTGCGAGGACGAGCACAGCATCAAGGCGTACTTCGAGAAGTTCCTTCACGCGGACTTCGACAACCCGCAGACGCGCGATAAAATATTGGAATATTTCGTCGATAAGATTTATCTCTACGACGAGAAGCTGGTCGTGACCTCGTGGTATTCGGAGGATAAGACCGAAATCACGTGGGATATGCTGAAAGGAGCGGACGGCGACCCTTTTGTTAAAGGGGAAGCCGCCGAGTTCGACTGCTTCCCCTTAGGCTCCACCAAATAAAAGTGCCAAGTTGGATGTCATCGAAAAAAAGCCGATAAATAAAGGCTTATTTGATGATTTGTCCAACTTTTTTGATTGGAATCCGTATTTTATACTTCTCTTCCCCGATAGAAAACGAAGCAGGATTTGATACATCCATCTTTCATTGTAGATAAGCGCAGAGTATGCTATGATATTTTTATCAGGATGATAAGGGAAAAGGACGGGATATTTCTGTGCCTTCCTTATCAAAAGGCTAAAAACAGCATGCACATAGCTAATTTCACAAGAGATAAATCATGGGTTCATTATCTATTATATATAGATTGCAGAAAAAAGGAGGAAAACCATGTTGCAATTACGAGAATTCACAGAAAGTGACCTTGCACTGGCCGAGGCTTGGCTGCATAAGGCTCATGTAAGAAAATGGTATGAAATTCCACAGCTTGGTGTTACGCTCGAAGACTGGATGATGGAATGTAAAGAGCGAAACGGAAAATATCAATGGATCACACATCTCATTGTTATGTGGCAGGAAAAACCGATAGGTCTATGTCAGTATTACAAGGCTACAGATAGTGAAGAAGATTTTGGTACACTACCACGCATTGGAACATATGGCATTGATTATCTTATCGGTGAAGAAGACTGTATTGGTAAAGGCCTTGGAAAAGATATGCTGAAATTGCTGGTAAACAGGATATTTTCTTTTCCAGACGCCTATAGAATTACTGCTGACATCGATAGGGAGAATCACGCTTCTGAAAAAACATTGCTATCCTGCGGCTTTACCTTACAGAATCCGGTCAAGAGCCGGTACATATTGTTGAAATCGGAGTTTATTAAGACTAGTTAGCATACCGGCTACCGAAATGGTTTCTTCTCAGACTGTGATATAGCTGCTGCAGCGGTTGTCGAAATACCATGCGATAAGGAGGATGCTTATGAAGCTCACAGATTTTTCTGATACATTTCACGTCCGCAGACTCTGTCCAGAGGATGTGGAAAACATATATGCGCTATGCAAGGCAAATAAAACCTATTACAAATACTTCAAAACAGCGCCAACACATGAAAATATCATGGAGGACTTATCCCGCACTCCACCGGGAAAGACTGCAGACGATAAATACTTCCTCGGCTTTTTTCAAAAGGATCAGACACTAATTGCGATTCTGGATCTGATCTTCGATTATCCGAAACCACAAGTAGCATATATCGGTCTGTTTATGTTGGATGTTTCAGAGCAGGGAAAAGGAACAGGCTCCAATATCATGAAGGGAGTTTTTAAACAGCTTGCGAATCAGGGAATCACCTGTGTGCGTCTTGGCTGTATACACGGGAATGTGGAAGCTGCTTCCTTTTGGAAACACAATGGATTTTATTCACTTAAAGAACAATTACAGGCTGTTGATGATCAGGTTGATTTAATGGAAAAGGTGCTGTAAAAACAAAATATAAACCCGATAAAATCAATTCTCTAAACATCGGGTTTTCTTATGCGATTCCGGTTATACTTTGAATGAAAGGAGGATGGTGATGGAGCTGATTACAGGAATCAACAGGGTCATGGCTTATACGGAGCAACATTTGAAGGAGGATTTGGATTGCGCTAAGCTTGCCCAGCTTAGCGGGTGCTCCTATGCGGATTTTCAAAGAGTATTCTCATTACTGAATCATATGAGTTATCTGGAATATGTCAAAGCGAGAAGGCTATCGCAGGCTGCTGTTGAAATTATTCACAGCAGGAAACGCATACTGGATATTGCACTGGAATACGGCTATGAAAGCGCAGATGTATTTGCGGCAGCTTTTCGCAGAGCCTTCGGCTGTTCACCGAGCCAGGCCAGAAAACAGAATCTGCAGCTTCCGCTGTTTCTGCCGAGATCCTTTGCTATCACTGTGCACGGAAATACAGAAATGAAATATGAAATAAAAAGGAAAGCCGGTATGCATCTGTCCGGTCATTCCGTGATTTCTACACAAAATGAAAATCGTTCAATAAAATTTTGGTCGGATGTAAAGGCAGATGGCACATTGCAGCGTATGATGCAGGAAGCAGCTACGGCAGTTTCCTACGGCCTGTGCTTCGGATATGATAAGTACGGCAATAACCGCTATATGATTGCGGTGGAAGGTATGCTGTCAGAGGAGTATGAGGCCTTTGCGCTTCCCGCGGCAGATTGGATGAAATTTCAGAACACCGGACCGATAGCTGAGGGCTTGCCTGCATTGTGGAAAACTATTTATGCAGAAGTGCTGCCAGCGAGCGGCTATGACCGAAATGAAAGCATGCCGACCGTGGAGCTGTATGGTGAAGGATCATGTGAGGCAAAGGGTTATCACATGGAAATATGGATTCCGATTATTCGGCGGTGATGCTGTACAGGCATACTTATAAATTCATGAACTGTTATACTTTTACGTTAGTAAAGGATTCACAAAGCTGTAAAAGAAACGCAGCCGGTGGATGTAAAAACATAAGCATACAAAAGGAGTGCTCATGATCGTTGCCGTGCAATGGTTGTGAATACCCCTTTTTTGTGTGTAGAGGATAATGCGTTTTCTGGTGCGTTAAAGTTAAAAAAAGAAGATTTCACCTTGTCGTTAAACACGAAAGGGATTGATCTTCTAATCTCAATGGATATTTTCCGGCTTACCTTATGCGTCCTTCAACGTATTGAAGGAAGGCAGAACATGGGCTCTTTGTTTTGCCAATACTAAAATGATTGTGGAATTCGCTGAAACACCATTATATGCTGCTGAATTTATAGGCTGTCAGCTTTCACTCAGAGCATTGATATATTTCTGGAATGCTGTCTGATACTGGCTCAGCTTGTCTGTTTTTAAATCCAGACCGGATTTCGCCTTAATTTCATTGCTTTGAACGATTTTATCGGATTCCCTGATGCCCTTATACAGCTTTTCCCATGCAAACTTCACATCATCGTACTTCTTATCCTTTAATCCGTTCACAAAGGTGTTGTATTCCTCAAGCTTTGCAATAGCTTCGTTATACTGCTTTAATGTCAGTTCGATGTCCAGCTCCTCTCCTGTCGCAGAAGTACCGCTGGAAGTGTAATACCCGATATCACATAAACCGACATTCCAGATATCTGTAACATACCAGTCATTGATTTCACGCAGCTTGGCACTCACTTCCTTTGTAGATAATTCTGTTGAGCTTTCATCATTGCTTTTTGGTGCTTCCCCGCTCTTATCATCATTTCCTCCACCGCATCCGGTAAGCATAAGCATTCCTGCAAGTAAGACAAATAACAGCTTTTTCATAGAAAACGCCTCCTTTTGTTTATCATATCATGTTTTATCCGGTTTGGTGCAGGAAATCGTATGGTTTTGTATGTAAATATTACCAGTGAAATAAAAAAATCCGACAGCTTTTTACTGTCAGATACCTAGGCAGGCCGTCATCAGATACTGATTTGTGAGAATGAAGTTAAAAGTCAGGTATTCTGATGACGGTATCGTTATTATAAACGAATTTTGCATAAAATGCAATCATTTATTTATAGTGTAGTAACTAAAAAGATTCTAAAATACCGTGTAAATATTACATATGGCATAATATAAGTTTAAATTTAGATGTTATGGTAACACTTATACTATAATGAACATATAAGTGGTGATAGTATGCAAAATGACGTGATGACTGATAAATTTATAGATTATGTGAATGACAGAATTGAGGATCTGGATATGACGAAGTCTTCTCTTGCAAGAAGTGTCGGGCTGGATAAAAACTCTGTAACAAAATATCTGAAAAAGGAACGGACGATGCCTCTGCATGTCGCTTTGAAAATAGCGAATTATCTGAATATGGATATCAGCAGAATCTGCGGTATTCAGACTGAGCAGGTGCTGATGCCGATAGAGCTGAATCTGATGTGGGAGCTGCGCAGTATCCGGGATGAAACATCACAGGTGCGTCTGACGCTTGATTTCATAAGTATTACCAAATCCTTCAACTCCTCTCATCGTTAGCACCGAGAACAAGACACCGGTTTGATGGTGTCTTTTCTGCTGTCTTGGCTTTTTTGAAGCAATCAGCTATAATGTTCATAATCAGGAGGTAGCCTATGAGAATCAATGAGAAGCGTTTATGGAATCATATACAGACACTGGGGCAGATTGGAAAAGCAGAAGATGGAAGTGTAACACGGCTTTCGTTCACGAAAGAGGATGAGGCGGCAGCTTTTCAGCTGACGGAATGGATGCGGGAAGCCGGTCTTCACGTAACGATTGATGCCTGTGGTAATATCATAGGTACGCTGAAGGGAGCTGAACCAAACCTGCCTCCTGTTGTTTGCGGCTCCCATTTCGATACGGTAAAGGAAGGCGGAATATTCGATGGCTGTCTGGGAGTGCTGACAGGTATTGAAGTATTGCAGACCATACGGGAAGCAGGAGTACAGCCGCAGCGCTCCATCATGGTCATTGGCTTTCGGGATGAAGAAGGAAACCGTTTCGGATATGGCATGATTGGCAGCCGCTCGATTTGCGGGAAAGTGGAAAAAGACGGACTGCTGTCTGTGGATCATAAGGGAATTACACTTGCACAGGCAATGACACAGGCAGGCTATCATCCTGCGTGTTATGTGACTTGCCAGCTGTCGTCGCTGGAAGCTTTTTATGAGGTACATATTGAGCAGGCTGATGTTCTGGCAGCACAGAATCTCTCCGTGGGAATTGTTGAGGGGATTGCCGGGCTGGTGAGATATACGGTCACAATATATGGCAGAAGTGCACATGCGGGGGCAACACCGATGCATCGTCGTCATGATCCGGTAACCGCCATGTCCCGCTGGATTATGCACATGACGCAGCTTGCGCAGCAGCAGCCGCATACGGTGGCTACAATCGGGGAAATTCATACCTACCCCGGCGCCTGCAATATCATTTGTGATCGTGTGAGCTTTTCTCTGGATCTGCGCTCTCTGGATGATGCTGTCATACAGCAAATACTGGATGTAATGCAGGAGTTTGAAGGAATGCTCGAACAGGAACAGGGAGTACGGATTGAACGCCGCCTGGAACAGCAGCTGCCGGCGGCGATATGTGATGAAGGCCTGAAGCAGGAGCTGGAGGTCTGCTGTAAAACACTGCAGCTGCCGATTCTGCGACTTGCCAGCGGTGCCGGTCATGACTGTATGAACTTTCAGGGCATTTGTCCCACAGCGATGATCTTTGTACGCTCTCAGCATGAAGGTGCCTCCCACTGTAAAGAGGAATACAGTACACAAAAGGACTGTGCAGACGGGTGTCAGCTTTTGCTGGAGGCATTCCGGAAGTATTTGTAAGCATTCAGGAAACAATTACCTATGCATAGACGTTTACAGTTTTGCTTCCTCTTTGGTATAATGAACACTGTTGTGCTCACCATATAATGTCGGGATATGGTCGACAGTCTCTACATCTCACCGTAAATGAGATACTATGGTGCTTCTTCTTTCATGGATATCATGGAATATGGTGAGGACATGGTTAAGGAGGAAAATATGAGCAAAATCGCAGATTTTTTCAAATTTAGGGAACGCAATACCAGCTATAAAAAAGAGCTTATCGCCGGTATCACCACGTTTATGACAATGGCATATGTTCTGGTTGTACAGCCCGGGGCAATCGTCGGCTATGGGGATGCCGCATTTATCATCGATGCCAACGGCGTCATGATTACGAAGGAGGCAATTGTTGTCACCTGTGCCATTATCAGTGGGCTGATTACGCTGCTGATGGCATTGTATGCAAACCTCCCGTTTGCACTGGCAACCGGTATGGGAAGCAACTTCATGTTCGGGGCACTGATTCAGAGCCAGCAGCTGTCCTTTGGCGGTGCTATGGCAATGACTCTGATTTCAGGTGTTATTTTTCTGTTGCTGACAATCTTCGGTATCCGTGATTTGATTGTTAAGGCGATACCAAAGAACATTAAAATATCGATCGGTACCGCAATCGGCTTCTTTATCGCCTATCTGGGATTCAAAAATACAGGGATTGCAGCCTTTACGGAAAGCGGAATGGGCATGGGGAATTTCACCGATCCTGCTGTTATGCTGGCCGTTCTGGGGCTTGTTATCATCGCTATTCTGACAGCGTATAAGGTGAACGGTGCTATTCTGATCGGTATCGTTATCGTTACGCTTCTGGGAATACCGGCAGGGGTTACCACAGTGCCGTCTACCTTTGCCAAGGTTCCTGATTTCACAGGGCTGGGCAATGTCATGTTTAATCTGGATTTTAAATCCGTATTCAGTTTCTCATCCGTCATTCTGATCTTTACGGCGTTCTGCGGAGATTTCTTTTCTACGCTGGGGACAATTCTCGGTGTCAGTGCAAAAGCCGGCATGCTGGATGAAAACGGGGATTTACCGAATATCCAGCAGCCGTTTCTGGTAGATGCCATCGGTACCTGTGTCGGTGCGCTTACCGGTAATACGGTCATCACCACCTTTGTGGAATCCAGTGCTGGTGTGGAAGCAGGCGGACGTACGGGATTTACAAGTGTTGTGGTATCCGTTATCTTTATGATTATGGTATTTCTCTCTCCGCTGGTGCTGATGATTCCCAATGCGGCAACCGGACCGGCTCTGATTTTCGTTGGCTTTTTGATGATCAGCGGCTTTAAGGATATTGATTTCGCAGATTTTACAGAATCCTTCGGACCGTTTGTCATGATTATGTTCACTGTGTTTACAGGCTCTATCGCCAGCGGTATCTCTGCCGGTATTCTGGCATTCGTACTCATCAAAACAGCAACCGGTAAATTCAGAGAAGTACATCCGATCATGTATGTTATGGCGATACCACTGATTTGTTATTTTATATACGGGTAAAGCAAAAGATGCATGAGAGTGCATCTTTTTGAGAAAGGAAGTGTTGTATATGAAGCTGCAGCCGAAGGATAAGAAACAGCTGCTCAAGGCGGCTCTTGGTGAAATTCCAAGCGATTTGCTGATCAAACATGTTCAGCTGGTCAACGTGATTACCGGAGAAATCTATCCGGCCAATGTATTTGTTTATGATGGTATGATTGCACATGTGGAATATAAGAATCTGGATGCGGATCTGGACAAGGCAGCGACCGTTGTGGATGGACAGGGACACTATCTGATTCCCGGCTTTCTGGATGCGCATGAGCATATCGAAAGCTCCATGATGACGCCACGTAATTTCGCAAAGGCAGTTCTTCCTCACGGGACAACGACCGTGATTACCGACCCGCATGAAATTGCCAATGTATGGGGCATGGAGGGCGTGCGTTATATGCATGACAGCGGAGAAGATCTCCCCATGCGTCAGCTGATCGATATTCCAAGCTGTGTGCCTGCCGTACCCGGTCTGGAGAATGCGGGAGCGGATTTTCTGGCAGAACAGATTGAAGAGCTTTGCGGCTTAAAGCGTGTCATCGGACTTGCGGAGGTTATGGATTTCCTTGCCGTTATCCATGGTGAGGACCGTATGATGGATATTCTGAAGGTTGCGGAGGATCGCGGACTGTATATGCAGGGACATGCACCGTATGTCAGCGGGCGGATGCTGTCTGCCTATCTGTGCGGTGGTCCGAATACCTGTCATGAAACACGGGCATCGGATGAGGGCTTGGAAAAGCTGCGCAGTGCAATGTATGTGGATGCCAGAGACAGCTCCATCACAAAGAATGTAAAGGATATCTGGGAGGGTGTTAAGCAGGTGAAATTCTTCGATCACCTGTGCTTCTGTACGGATGATCGCGAAGCGGATGATATTCTGAACAACGGACATATGAATGATGTAGTCCGCAATGCCATTCGATGCGGTATGGATCCGGTAACAGCTATTAAGAGTGCTACCTATAATACGGCACGTGAAATCAAAATCGAAAACCTGGGAGCGATTGCACCTGGCTTTGTGGCAGATATGCTGCTGGTGGAAAGCCTGGAGGAATTGAAGCCGAGTCATGTATTTTACAATGGTGAGCTGGTAGCGGAAAATGGAAAGCTGCTGGCAGACATTAAGGATGAAAGCTATGCTATTGAGCATCGTAATTCCATGCATGTGAAGAAGCTAAGCGTTGAGGATTTCCGTATCCAGGCTCCTGTGGAAAACGGGACGGTTAAGGTGAATCTGATGGAGTATAAGGATCTGCTGTTGTCCAGCACACTGGTAAGCTGTGAGGAGCTTCCTGTGGAAAACGGTTATCTGAAGCTGAATGATGATGATTTGAAGTTTGTAGCTGTCGTAAACCGTCATGAGGGACACGATACAGTTGCACTTGGTGTTGTGCGCGGCTTTGGTACGACAACCGGAGCTCTTGCTTCAACGGTTTCTCATGATTCACACAATCTGACGATTGTATACGATACTGCAGAGAACGCGTTGCTTGCCGCAAATGAGCTGATTGCCTGTGGAGGCGGCATGTGTGCGGTAAAGGACGGAGCTGTGCTTCATACCTTGCAGCTTCCGCTGGCAGGACTGATTTCGCTGAAGCCTGCAGAGGAGCTGGCAGTTGACAATGCACTGATGAAGGATGCGAATCGTGCGCTCGGTCTTGTGGATATGGAAAACCCGCTGCTGAGAATCGTAACCCTTGCTTTACCGGTTATCCCGGAGGCGAAAATGTCTGATCTTGGACTGATCGACGTTTTAAAGAAGGAGATTGTACCGCTGTTTGTATAAACAAGGCGAGTGAAATACGCTTAGTTTGTAATAACAACAACAGTGACAGCTGTTCATCACTTAAGGAGCAGGCTATGGTCTCGCTGCTTCTTACTTGGAAGCAGCGAGACCAGAACACTTTGAGAGATTGGGAATCAGGCTTATCAGCTTCGTGCGATGAGTCTGATTCCTTTGTTTATAACTGATAACAGCGGATAAAGCTCTGTTTTATAAAATCTGCTTCCTGTATTAAGACACGGGTATAAAACGGTAGTTAAAAATGGTATTTAATTTCAGTAATGCAGAAATGATTTATGGTACAATGAAGCTGTAATCGTCGTGCGTATGGCATGGGGAGGAGACTGTTATGGAGATAAGCAGAGAGGATCACCGTATATTTATAGAGGAACAGGGACAGCTGCCTGCAGAGTTTACATTCCCCTTTGTGGACAAGCAGGTCGTGGATATCAATCATACATTTTCCGATGTATCCCTGCGCGGACAGGGGATAAGAGGCGCACTGATGAAGGAGGCGGCAGCTGTGATAAGGAAGAAGTGCTGGAAATGTATGGCATTTAGTCCCTATGCACTTGCCTGGATGAAAAAGCATGAGAAGGAACAGGATATCTGGATGAAGGAGGAACCACGATGAAGCTGGCTTGTATATATATCAATGCACTGCATTTTCGTGATACGGTAAGCTTCTATGAGCAGCTGCTTCAGCAAAAAGGGAAGGAAGTTACTGCACAGCGATGGGTGGAGTTTTCCTGCGGGCATACGCTTGCCGTGCTGCATGCGGAATATGATGCGCAATGCGTACAGAAAGAACAGGATGTGGACGAACACTATAATGATGCATATGTCGAAGACTGCATACAGACGGTGAACCAAGGGAATGATATAATGGTTCAGAATTATGTTTGTGAGGATTTGCAGTCAGAATATACGCGTTTGAAAAATCTGCAGATCGGACCGCTCTCTCCCTTATATTATGTTTCAATCTCGATGCCTTACTGGTATTTCAATATCACAGACCCCGAAGGAAATGTCTTGGAAATAACCGGGCCGTATGCTTCAGGCAAAGAATCGGTATAGTCAATCCCTTCCGGACACATACTAAGAATGGAGTGTGATGAACATGGAACAGAAGAAAAAATCCTGCTGTGACAGCGAAGAGCTGCTGCATGGTGAGGAAGCAAAGAAAACAGCCGGCAACAATCAATGGACGAACAATAACCTGAAGTATTATCCGGATGAAAGAGATCGTCAGGACGGTCCCGGCGGAAATTGAGAAAAAGGAAAGACTGAGCCTTCTATACCGGAAGATTCAGTCTTTTTCTTATCACGTTAGGACATCGTGTAAAGGAAAAAAGAAAAGCAGCTTAACAATCAAAGAAGGCTGCCTGGATTACCTATGGCTGATACATGGTGAGTAAAGTGCAAATGACTCTGCCAGTGTTAAAGTCCCGGCTGTAGCTTTTTTTTATTTTCTTTTTAAAGCAAGCTTATAAAATAGTTTATGTAAGAAATATTATCATTTCTGATATGATATACAGCAGCATGAACATGTCTTGCGGCTGTAATTATCAGACATCGGATAAAATTTGCTGGATGGTGATTTCTTTTAATTTCTTTCGATATTCCAATTCCGCACCATGCAGATAATGCATGATTTTTTCTTCCTTTTCCTTTACCTGCTTTCTGGAATCAAACACCCGATCGACAAGGCTTGTACTCACAGCAAATTGCTCCTGCCCCTCGATGGCATTAAACAGGTCCAGAAAGGTGATGCGGGAGGGGGTTTTCAATAATACAAAGCCGCCGTTTTTACTGGCGATTGAAGAAACGATCTTCGCTTTGACCAGCTGCCGCATGATTTTTTTTAAATAGGAATCTGATACGTTCAGCTTTTTACTGAGCTCGCTGCTTTTTACCGGCCGGCTGCTTGTACTTATCAGCAGCACGATACAGATTGCCTGCTCTAGACTGCCGCGTATTCTCATACTCTCACCTTCTATCATGTATAGTATAGCTGTTTTTTCTTTGTCTTTGCAAGCCTTTTCCTTAAATCAAGCCGTCTTTTTCGTGTGAATTTTTCATAACAATTCTAAACTTTCTGTAAAGAGCGTTGACACAAGCATATAATGTACTATAATTCCAGTATTCCGTGGATATGGTATATCTATGGATAGAAAAGAAAGAAGAGGATATTATGAAGGAAGAATGGAAAAATATAGCAGGCAGTACATGGATCAAGGTTGTGCTGGCAGCGATTATTGTGATTCCCATGCTGTATTCAGGTATTTTTCTGGGTTCTATGTGGGATCCTTACGGAAATGCGGATAAAATACCGGTTGCAGTAGTAAATGAAGACAATAAGGTTACCTATAACGGTTCCAGCCTTCATATCGGGGAGGATCTGGTTGCGAATCTGAAAAAGGCAAAGGAAATGGATTTCTGCTTTGTCGATGCCGCAAAAGCCAGCCAGGGCTTAAAGGATGGCTCTTATTATATGATTATAACGATACCTGAAAATTTTTCATCAAATGCAACAACGCTCATGGATAAACATCCGAAAAAAATGGAGCTCAGGTATACAACGAATCCCGGTACCAATTATATCGCCTCGAAAATGGACGAGACAGCGATTGCAAAGATACGGGAACAGATTTCCGCTACTGTGACAAAAACCTATGCCGATACATTATTCTCCAACGTTCAGGTGTTGAGCAGCGGCTTGAAAACAGCGGGTAAGGGCGGTCAGAAAATTCAGAACGGATTATCCGACAGTATTGCGGGGAATCAGACCATCACGGATAATCTGAACACTCTTGCCTCCAGTACACTGACCTTTCAAGACGGAAGTGAAACACTGAAGCAGGGACTGCAGGCTTATACCGATGGAGTGGCACAGCTGCAACAGGGAAGCAGGCAGCTGCGAAGCGGTATCCGCTCGATGAATGGAAAAAGCGTACAGCTTGTTAACGGCGCATCCTCGCTGCATACAGGAAGCGGTGAGCTGCAGCAGGGGGTAGAGGCGTATACAACCGGTGTAGCTGCCCTGCAACAGGGAAGTGAGCAGTTAATGCAAAGCTCTGCAGTTTTAAATCAGGGGGTGAATGCTCTGGCGCAGGGAACCTCCGATTTGCATAAGGGCAGCTCTCGTGTTCTGTCCGGTATGCAGGAGCTATCCACTGCAATAAAATCAAGTACCGACAGTCATGCTGATCTACTTGCTTATTTGCACGAAAAAAATACCGGCAGTGCAGATAGTCTGAAGCAGGTTACACAAGGGGCGGCGGCTTTGGAGGCTCAGCTGCAGACAATCATAAACAAGAATACAGATGCGAGTCAGAGATTGAATGCAGCCGCACAGAAATTGAAGGATTTGCATGCTTATGAGGATACTGTGAATCAGCTAACAGCAGCGGCAGCGGATATGAATGATTTAAATCAGCAATATGCTGTGCTCAAGACAGGGCTCTCTAAGCTTTCCAAAGGAAGTGAGGAGATGACAGCTCTTCTCAGCGGAAACGATCAGGCATTGGCGCAGCTGCAGCAGGGTCTTTCCACTGTACAGCGTTCACTGGATGCACAGGGCTCCACCGCGGAAGCCATGGGTCTGATACAGGGTATGCAGCAGCTTCAAAGCGGCCTTGCAGATGCTGATAAAGCCTTATCTGGTGAACAGGGACTGGCTTCGGGGATTCATGCTTATACAAAGGGCGTAGATACGATTGGAAACGGTCTTTCCACCTTATCACAGAAATCTACGGCTTTAACAGCCGGTGCAGCTCAATTACAAACAGGTACGACACAACTGAACTCTGCGATTCCTGCTTTACAGGGCGGAATCACACAGCTGCTAACGGGTAGTGATTCTCTATATCAGGGAGCCTCAGCATTAAACAGCAGCAGTCCGACATTATTAAACGGCTCTGCTCAGCTGCAGGGCGGCGCTTCTCAAATCAGCAGTGGTGCTCAGCAGCTTGCGCAGGGCTCCAATACACTGGGAGGCGGACTGTTACAGCTGAAGGACGGTTCCCATACGCTGACAAGCTCGCTGCATAAGGGAGCTGAAGAAAGCTCGGTATCAGCAACACAGAACACAAAGGAAATGCTGGCACAGCCGGTGGTCACAACTCATCAGGAATTGAGCAATGTGGAAAACAATGGTACAGCGATGGCGCCCTATATGATGTCTGTCGGGCTGTATGTTGCCTGCATGGCCTTTACTCTTATGTATCCGCTGTTGAAAAACACAAGTAAAACGACGTCCGGTTTGCGTATGTGGGCTTGCAAGGCTTCTGTTATGTATACGGTCTCCACATTGATGGCAGTTATTATGATCGGTGTGCTGATGCTGGTTAACGGCCTGTCTCCCTATCAGACGCTGCTTACCTTTGCCATGGCGGCACTGGTTTCCGCAGGCTTCATGTCCATGATCGTTTTCTTTAACATCACCTGTGGAAAAATCGGAAGCTTTATTGTTCTGATATTCATGGTATTGCAGTTGGGGGGAGCGGCAGGTACCTATCCGATTGAAACATCCTCCGGATTTTATAATGCGATTCATCCGTTTATGCCATTCAGCTACAGTGTGCATGCATTCCGCAATACGTTGGCAATCGGCGGATCCATTACACCGGATATTCTTGTCTTTGCAGGTATGCTTGTAGTCTTCTCTGTTCTTTCCATTCTGTTTTATCGCTGGAAAACAAGTGTCAGTGAAGAGCATTTTGAAAAGACATTGCTGGCGCAGTTTCATTAGTGCTTATGTAAACCAGCATACTTTGAACATATTATAAGCAATCTGAAAAGGACTTATCGAAGCGATGCAAACGTTCTGATTACTTTGCGGCCGATAGGTCTTTTTTCATCTGCTTCCATGCATATAGAAATGAATTTTTCATCTTCTATATGCTTGTCCTATGCCTGTTATCAGTATTTTCATATTATGCAGTGAGGTGAAAGCCTCAGGTTAGGAGGAACTTATATGAAGTATGCGAATGGTGCGTGCTGTCCATGGATTCCCAGGGAGCGGGAAACTAATGATGAATACTGCTATGATGATGTGGACTTTATGGAGCAGCAGCCCAAACATCAACGGCAGCAGGCACAGATGCCTGGTATGGCCTATGTACCGATGCAGGTATGGAAAAAACCGTATGAAAGAGAGATTGGGTTTCAAAGAGGAACAATTTTTCATGCTCTTGATAAACCCTTTCTCGGTGATGAGGGGGCGTGCTGATGATGAATAGAAAGCAACTGCTGAGAAAGCTTCAAATGCTGGATTTTGCGATTCAGGAAACAGCACTGTTTTTAAACTCACACCCTGATGACAGACAGGCAATGCAGTATTATCAGTCTGCCGTGAAGGAACGCGAGAAGGTTGCAAAGGAGTATGAACATCTTTGCGGACCATTGACAAATCGGCAGAATCACTCGGATAGCTGGGAGTATAGCAAAGGGCCCTGGCCATGGGAAAGGGAGGATTGATGTATGTGGACATATGAAAAGAAGCTGCAGTTTCCGGTGAATATCAGAAAACCGGATCCTGCTTTCGCAAAAATCGTAATTTCGCAGATTGGCGGTCCGGATGGAGAACTGGCTGCCTCAATGCGTTATCTGAATCAGCGCTATGCCATGCCGTATGACAGTGTACGTGCGATGTTAACGGATATCGGAACGGAAGAATGCGTACATAAAAGTTATCCGTCAAAAAAGCCTTTATTTATGGGAGATTTTCGGGTATAGGTAGAGCGTGAAATTATCTGCGGTGCCGCCATCGCGTATGGAGCACTCTCTTTCATACTTGACACAGCGCAGGACTTCCTTCAGCATGGAGTTCTTTTCAAGGGCACTCATATTCTCGTACTGCAAGAGAAGCTGCTCTGTCATCGGGATGATGCTGGTGGCACTTTCAATGCGTTTGTTCTCTTCTATGATCTCCTGCTGCAGTGTCTTCTGCTTCTCTTCGATTTCTGTTATTCTGGATGATATCTTTTGAGAACGCTGCAGGAAGGTGTCCACGTCATAGATACCTTTTTCCAGAAAGTCGTGAATGTTATCATTCTGCTTGTTCAAATCCACTGTCTCTTCCTGCAGATCAGCCAGCTGATTCTGCAATATCTGAAGAACGCTGTCGTCGATCTGTGTGTGGCCATTGCTGATTCTTAGTTTTTCTTCCTTGATATATTCTGCCAGGACTTCGATAAGCATCTGTTCAACGTCATCAAAAGGTGCACTGACATTCCTGCATTTATTGTTGGGGCATATCAGACCGGTTCGAATGTTTTCTCTTTGATACGGACGTCGTTGCATCTTGGCACCGCACTTTGCACAGATCACAAGCCCTGCCAGTGGATTTTTCATTTCTCTAGCGGAGGTCGGCAGTGGTTTATGCATGGAGAATTTCTTCTGGACCTGGTCGAAGAGCTGCTGATCAATGATAGGCGGATGAATACCGTCAGCCAGCAGGTAGTCATCACTGCGGGGACGGCTTACAGATACGGAGCCGTTCTTTACTCTTTTACGCTGTCCTCTCCACCCCCAGCGGATCTTCCCAACATAGACCGGGTTCTGTAGGATATCTCTGACAGTAGGGTACACCCATTGTTTACCGGTCTTGGATGGGATCGCCATTTCGTTTAGCTGATCAGCAATGGTGGAGATGCCATGTGCTCCATATGCATACCAGCGAAACATCATCCTTACGACCTGCGCTTCCTTCTCCAGCGGTTTTAATGTGAAGCCCTTGTCGTTCTCTATCTTGATGCGTTCATAGCCGTATGGAGGCCGGTTGCCCACATATTTGCCTTCCTTAACGGATGCCTGTCTGCCGTTGTTCAGTCTGCGTTTGATCGTCTTATATTCACGGCGGGACATGAAAAGTCCAAACTCAAAATACTCTTCATCGAACTCGTTGTTTGGATCGTATGTTTTAATCGGTGTGATGATCTTCGTATCGGACAGCTTGAAGGCCTGGGCTACGATGCCCTGGTCGATCGTATCACCTCTTGCAAGACGTTCTACCTCCATGACCAGTACGCCATCCCATACACCCTGTTCCACTTCAGACAGAAGCTGCTGCATCATCGGTCTGGACGCAATGGTTTCTCCGGATACGACTTCACGATAAATGTCAGCAATCGGCAGGTGCTGACGTCTGGCAAGCTCCAGGAGCGCTTTCTCATGACGGGCAAGTGTTTCTCCTTCACCACGCAGCTCCGCTTCTTGGTCAGCACGGGACTTCCTCAGATAAATTAAATATTGCATGTTGATACCTCCATTTACATTTTATGTTGCGATGTGGTAAAATAGAGGCATAGAAAAAGATATGACTGGTGAGGTCATTTTTCTATGCTTGATATCAGTTGGCGCTGATATCGGACACTCTCTGTTGGCGCAGGGGGTGTTTTTTTGTTTTATATGTTTAAAAGCTGTTTCTCACGAGCTTCGGATTCTTCTTGCATAGTTGAGGAATGGATCATTGCAACAGGGTGCCTTTCTTTTTTTTATGGACGCATATAATTATTCTTTGTTTTTTAATGCATGTATTTCAAAAAAGAGAGAGCTATTGAATTGATTTCACCATCCATTTGTTTATCAGTTTCTATAACTCTGTTCTTTCTAGGTCTATATACGTATCCTTTTGCTTGTGATTTTTTTGCTTCATATAAAAATTCTTGAAGCTCCTGTTTTATTCCATGAATTTCCCTTTTTGTTAATGCTTTTTCACAATACTCCACACACTTATTTATATCTATTTTTTTTAGTATTTTAGCAGCTCTTAAAATTGAAGAATCCCAACCCACTTCGTTAATTGCTATATCTGATAAAATACTAAGAGCGCTAGTAAAATCATATTCTTTTTCGTAGAGTTCCGATAATATGAGTAATATTGACGATTTAGGAATAAGTTGGTTTACTCGAAACCAATCTTCATTATTAGCCTTATCAACATAATTTTGTATATATTCGATTGCTGCAGGACGATAAAATGCACCTTTTTCTTTATATGCTAGTCCTGTTACTAATTGATCATAAAGTAAAGGCGAATCTTTATATTTTAAGACCATCAGCTCAAACAATATGTAACGACATTTATAGATAACGTTGTTTGAAAGAGAATAAAATTCTAGTGATTTTATATCAGCTTTATTAGACATCTTAATTATTTTCATAATTAAATTTTGCTCATCTTCATTTATGGTGTCAAACTGATAATATTCATTAGTTTTATTTACAGATACATTAGTAGTTTTATGTGAAAACAGCTTATCAAAAATCCCCATATATATCACCTTATTTCTTATTTAGTTGATATAACTTTTCCGATACAGATGGTGTTGTTTGTAAGAGGGATATTCTTATACTTTTTATTATGGCTAATCAAAACACCATCACCCAGTTCTTTTACAAATGCTTCACCGTTTATCATGAAGATACCTATTTCACCGATATTTATATCTGACTGCTTCTTTATCAGTAGCGTATCACCATCATGATAGGTAGGTTCCATGCTGTCCCCATTTACACCGATAGCAAAATCAACTTGCATATTATCCATCTCATTTTCTATTTCAATCATTTCTGGTGGGATGTCATCGAATACATATTGACCGGTTCCGGCAGATGCTACATGGCCATAATAGGGAACTAATAAAGGTGGTTGCAGCATTATGAATTTCTTTGCATGTTCTGTCCGCCGAGAAATAGATAATCTTTCTATAATATCATTTACTATTTTTTTATCGCATTCTTCTAAACTGCGGTATTTTTTTATGTGGCTGCTTTCGCTCTCGGAAAGTTGTGCTTCAGCTTTTATTAGCTTTGTCATTTCATCTTGATAAAGATAATTTGCATCACATTTTAATGCATCAAAGAGCTTATACAATAGTTCAACTTTCGGAGAACTAACGCCATTTTCATAATTAGCAATGGCAGAAGGGGTTACTCCGATTAAGTTAGCTAGTTCGATCCGGGTTAACTTTAAATCTTCTCTTCTTTCTTTGATTCTGCTATTCAAGCTCATAAAATCACCTAACTTTCTGTATATATGTTCATTATAACAAGAACTTTTGATTTTTCAATACTTTATTTACATAAAACTTGTAAAAATGTATTGACTTTACAAGAAATGTTGATATTATAAAGGTGTTACAAGATTCTTGTAACTGAAAAGGATGTTATCTCCACATAGTGATTAACATCCCTACTATTAAATTGGTGTTTCCCTAAATAGTTCTGTTTTTCTAAAAAGAAAGTACGAGCTGGACTGCCTATCCAGTAAGCCATTGAAACGATTTTATAGCCTTTTGCTATTGCACTCTTTACAACAGATGGCTTTGAGGTACAAAACTTCTTTTTTCTCACTAAATCACCTCCTATCTAGCGGAGGCACCAATTATTCTTATTATAACAGGAAGGAGAGATGAAATGAAAGAATTCACCTACGAAACCTTAGTAAGTAATATCAAAAATTTGATATTTGAGAAAGGAATAAAACAGGGAGTAGTGGCCAAAAGAGCACATTTTACTGAGAGTGAGTTTAGCAATATGCTGAATGATAGAAGAAAGCTCATCAGGGCGGAACATCTCCCGCGGATAGCTTTTGCTCTTGGTGTTAATGTAAGCGAGCTTTTTAAAACCAGCGATTCAGATTAGGAAAGGAGAATGTGATCATGCAGCGAATAGAAACAACGATTAACAATATTTGTGATTGGATTGAAGAACAATTGAAAAACACTTCCAGTATGCAGATCGAAAGTGTTTTGCCAGAAATTATTTCCGCTTTAGCTGATTTAGTTATTGCTCAAGGTGAATTCTATCATTAATACCATCTTCACATAAGTTATTTGCGACAGTTAATACAAAATCAGCAATGATTTTAGCGGCTTTTTCTGTAGTGCTGGCTTTTGGTACATAACCATTTTCCATAGCTACAATTGTTAAATCTTTTGCAACTTTCATAGCAGAATCGGGTGTTAGTTTCATAATATCCCTCCTTTCTGTGATCTCATTATATCACACTAAGGAGAGAAGAGGATTTTTCAAAACAAGCAATTCAGATTAGAAAAGGTCAAGTCTAAAGAATACGCATACCTTATAAAGGAGGGATGTAATGGATGTGACAGGAAATGTAATTGCAGATTATATGAGTGGGAATACCCGTATAGTTATATTGGATGATGCGATAGAACCGGAAGAGGAGCAGGAGCTCATCTATGAACGTGTCAGAGGTATCATCACAAGATCGCGTCTGCGTAGACAAAAAGAAAAGGATGCTCACCCCGTCGAAAGTGCAGCATCCAAACTCAAACCCTTATAAAAAGGATACGCCTTTATTATAAGGGATACATATGCGAAAAGCAAGGAGGAGTAGCGCATGACAGCAAATGAATCGCTAAATGCAGAAAGTCGCAAAGCTAAAAATGATGAGATCGATAAGGCCGTATCCGGTTTGACGCTCAATGATGCAGAAAGAGAGTTTCTTGCATTTCTTATCGACATGGAAGACTTGGATACCGTATGTAAAATCTGTAGCATCATCCGGAAAGCAAAGGAATACCGGCAGTGAAGATATGGAGAGTGTCCGCAGCCGGTGTGGCAGTCCTGACCATATCAGTCTGTGCCTTATTGGCAAAAGCTGACTGGGAACAGAAAATCGAAGAGCTGCAGGTGTTGAATCAGGTCAATCATGAAGAAATCGATATGCTGCAGTCTAAGGTCAAGGAACTGAATGCAGAATTAAGAATCAAAGAAAAAAAGATCGTCGAGCTGGAATCACAACCGAAATGAACAGCTCTCAAAGTGAAGGTAACGTATTACTGGCCAGGTGAAGACGAGTGGTGTGATATCATCAAGTATCCATGTGATGGCGAGCACAAGGCCATAGAAGGGCATACGATCGCAGTGGATCCAAGTGTCATATCACCTGGAAGTGCAGTGCTGATAAACGGCCATGAATACACAGCAGAAGATATAGGCGGAGCTGTTAAAGGCAATGTCATTGATATCTATAGCAGTGTTCCTCACTATGAATCATATGAAACTATAGTTTATGTAAAGGAGGAATAAATGAGCACAACAGCAACCCTATTGATGGATATGGGTATCACTCCTGATTTGAAAGGATTCGATTATATTAGATTGGCGGTGGCATTCGTTATAACGGATAAGGCAAAGTACAGAAATGTAGCAAAGACACTTTACCCGGATATAGCCAAAGCATTTTGCTCTACTCCTGTAAGAGTAGAGAGGGATATCCGGCATGCAATAAGTAAAGCAATCTATTTGGATCATGGAGAAATTAAAAATTTAATCGGCGTATCGCCATACAAAAATAAAATGACTAATTCAGAGTTTATATTTTCGTTGGCATATGTTGTAAATGAAAATGGAGGATAAAAGTAATGGAAATGTACAAGAATCCACGTTCTGAAAGTAATATTATCCATAGACTTCAGAAACTTGGCTTCAGAGAAACGATGGGATACACTGATGGAGCGTACCAACTAATGAAACAGGACAGGAGTGCAACGATACTCGTCAGTGATGATGGTGAGCAGTTTCACTACTATGGACCAGAAGGTACCGCAACGCATGAGGATGCAGAACTTGATGGAGAAGAATGGTATAAGCAGCTTCTGCAGGCCATCTATCTGCCGGTGATTAAGCCTGGGATGCTGGTCGCATATGACCCTGGATATAAGGTAGAGCTTGGCAAGGTCAAACGCCTCAGCAAAGATGGTACAAAGGCCTTTGTCTGGTATCACAGTGGCGATACTGCAGCATGCACACAAATCGAGGATCTGTATCCGATTGAAAGGGATTTTGTCCTGCAGCATAGAGATATGTTTGAAAACGCGTATGCCATCGATGATATTCTTGCAAAAGAATTGGAAGGAGAACAATAATGAGTGAAGCTATAAAAATTAATAAGCTTGAGATTGAAAATGTCAAGCGTGTAAAGGCAGTCAAAGTAGAACCATCTCAGAATGGTCTTACTGTCATTGGAGGACGTAACAAGCAGGGGAAGACCTCTGTTCTGGATGCAATTGCATGGACACTAGGTGGAGATCGTTATAAGCCATCTAAAGCTCAGCGAGATGGTTCTATGGTACCGCCACACTTGAAAGTAGTTCTTTCAAACGGCCTTGTTGTGGAGAGAACGGGGAAGAACAGTAGTCTTAAAGTGCTGGATCCGGAAGGAAACAAAGGCGGGCAGCAGCTGCTGAAAGAGTTCGTAGAGGAGCTTGCTCTCAATATCCCAAAATTCATGCAGCAAAGCGGCAAGGAAAAAGCAAACACATTGCTCCAGATCATTGGTGTTGGAGATCAGCTGCATGAATTGGAATTGAAAGAAACAGAAATCTATAATGAGCGTCATGTTGTTGGACGAGAAGCCGATCGCAAAAAGAAGTTTGCCGAGGAACAACCATACTATCCGGATGCACCAAAGGATGTTATCTCTGTTTCTGAACTGATACAACAACAGCAGGAGATCCTTGCGAAGAACGGGGAGAACGCTCGCAAGCGTCAAAAGGCTGATGAAATACAAAGGCAGGCTAACTGGCTCGATTCTGAAATAAAACGAATGGAAAAAGAACTGGAAGCTAAACGCACACAATATGCAGTCGTTATGAATGACCTGATGGTTGCCAACAAAGATTCTATGGATCTCCATGATGAATCTACAGAGGAACTGGAACAGAATATCGCTAACGTTGAGGCTATCAATATCAAGGTTCGCGCAAATCTGGATAAGGATAAAGCAGAAGAAGATGCTAATATTCTGCGCGATAATTATGATCAGCTCACAGCAAAGTTGAATGATGTGAGAAAACAGAAAACGGATCTCTTACACAATGCGAATCTCCCACTTCCGGAATTATCTGTGGAGGATGGTGAGATCATCTATGAAGGGCAGAAATGGGACAACATGTCTGGTTCCGATCAGTTGAAAGTCGCTACTGCTATCGTTCGTAAGTTGAATCCAAAATGCGGGTTCGTGTTACTGGATAAGCTGGAACAGATGGATATCGATACGATGAATGAATTTGGACATTGGCTGGAAGAACAAGGCCTGCAAGCAATCGCTACACGAGTGTCAACGGGTGATGAATGCAGCATCATTATCGAAGATGGCTATGTAGAGGATAATCTGAAAACTACTTTGCAGAAGACAACTGATATCCCTACAGAACCACTTCCTCAACCCGTTACTCCTGGACAGACGAAATCGTGGAAAGAGGGATGGAAATGAGATTTGAAGTAATACAGGGAACATTGCATCGAGCAAATAAGGTGGTGGTTTATGGTCCCGAGGGAATAGGCAAGAGTACATTTGTAAGTCACTTTCCGCAACCTCTGTTCATAGATACAGAGGGATCTACTAACAAGCTTGATGTAAGACGTTTTCCAAAACCGTCAAGCTGGCAGATGCTGAAGGATGAGGTTACGGATGTGATCAACGAAAGACCATGTATGACCTTGGTGATCGATACGGCTGATTGGGCAGAGCGGCTTTGCATCGAATCTGTTTTGCAAGCACATGGAAAGAAAGGTATCGAAGACTTTGGTTATGGAAACGGTTATACATATGTTGCAGAAGAATGGGGACGATTCCTCAACCTGCTGCAAGATGTTATCGATGTAGCGAATATCAATGTCGTGCTGACTGCGCATGCTATCATCCGTAAATTTGAGCAGCCGAATGAAATGGGGTCTTATGATCGGTATGAGCTGAAGCTTGGAAAGAAAACTACAGCGCAGACAGCTCCTCTTACGAAGGAATGGGCTGATATGGTCTTGTTTGCGAACTATAGAACATTCTCAGTCGCTGTCGATGATAAGGGAAAGAAACACAAAGCCCAGGGTGGTCAGCGTGTAATGTACACAACGCATCATCCTTGCTGGGATGCAAAGAATCGTGATGGCTTATCTGATGAGCTGCCTTTTGATTATGAACATATCCGTCATGTCATTGAATCTACGCCAGTGCAGCAACCACAGCCACAGAGTAGTCCTGTTGTTTCATCAAGATTGGATATAGCTGATAATGTTGGTTCAGGTCCGATGATATATACACCAGATCCAGTCCCACAGATACCGCCTAAAGAGACAGAAGATGAATATGCAGGGTTACCACAGGCTCTAATTGATCTAATGAAGTCAAATGAAATCACGGTCGAGATGATCAAGCAGGCAGTGTTGGCAAAAGGATTCTTTCCAGCTAGTATGGAGGTTCGTGAGTATGATGCGGATTTCCTGGAATACTTGACCACCAGTGATGGCTGGGGAGGACTTATGAATGAGATACAATTACCGTTTTAAATGAAGGAGGAAAATGAATGGAACAGTATAATAATTATCAGCAGAACCAGGAATTAGGATGGGATGCAGAAATCAGAAAAGAAAGTGAAATCATCTTATTAGAACCAGGTGATTACGATTTTATCGTAGAGTCATTTGAAAGATCGCGTTATGAAGGGAGTACGAAGATGCCTGCATGTAACTGTGCTGACCTATCCCTGCGCATAGATACAGCGAACGGACCAGTCACTATCAAACATAAATTGTTTTTACATCAGAAAACAGAGTGGGCACTGAGTGCATTCTTTCGATGCATTGGTCAAAAGAAGAAAGATGAGCCATTACGAATGAATTGGAATACGGTCCCTGGTTCAAAAGGAAGATGCAAGATTGGTCATAAAAATTACAACGATAATGAATATAACGAAATCAAAAAATTCTATCCAGCTGATGAAGTTACACCTGGAATGCAGCAGCCTCAGGGATATGCTCAGCAGACAGCCCCTCAGTACAATCCGTCTAAAAGATGGTAAATGGTCATGGAATTAAGACCATATCAAGCAGAAGCGAAAGAATCTATTTTCACAGAATGGGACAAGGGGATGCAGCGTACTCTCCTTGTCCTTCCTACAGGTTGTGGAAAAACGATCGTCTTTGCCAAAGTAGCTGAAGAGTGTGTATGCAGAGGGTACCGTGTATTGATCATGGCACACCGTGGAGAGTTGCTGGAACAGGCTGCTGACAAGATAGATAAAGCTACCGGTCTTAAATGTGCTACGGAAAAAGCGGAGGAAACATGCCTGGGAAAATGGTTCCGGGTCGTTGTCGGTTCTGTCCAGACGCTCATGCGGCAACAACGATTAGAAAGATTCAAGAAAGATTATTTTGATGTCATCATCATTGATGAGGCACATCATTGCCTTTCAGACAGTTACCAAAGGGTCCTTGCTTATTTTGATCAAGCAAAGGTCCTTGGTGTAACGGCTACTCCAGATAGAGGAGATATGCGGAATCTGGGTAGTTACTTTCAAAGCCTAGCATACGAGTACACATTGCCAAAAGCAATCAAAGAAGGATTTCTGGTGCCTATCAAGGCGCTTACGGTCCCGTTAAGGATGGATCTGTCCGGTGTCGGAGTCCAGGCCGGGGACTTTAAGGTAAGCGATATAGGAACAGCCTTGGATCCGTATCTGTATCAGATCGCTGATGAAATGCTGGAATATTGCAAGGAACGAAAGACAGTAGTTTTCCTTCCCCTGGTGAAGACTTCGCAGAAGTTTAGGGACATCCTGAACGAGAAGGGCTTCTATGCAGCGGAGGTGAATGGTAACAGCCATGACCGAGCAGAGGTACTGAAGGATTTTGATGAAGGCAAGTATAACGTTCTGTGTAATAGCATGTTACTCACGGAAGGATGGGACTGTCCATCAGTAGATTGCATCATCGTGCTGCGGCCGACGAAGGTACGCAGTCTGTATAGTCAGATGGTTGGTCGGGGTACTCGTCTGTGCGAAGGAAAGGACCATCTTCTATTATTGGATTTCCTGTGGCATACGGACCGGCATGAGCTTTGCCATCCTGCATCACTGATCTGTGAGAATGAAGAAGTAGCAAAGAAAATGACAGATGATATGGAAAAGGCTCCGGGAACAGCTGTGGATATCGAAGAAGCTGAACAGTCTGCAGCTGAGGATGTCATCCAGCAGCGAGAAGAAGCATTGGCCAAGAAGCTCATGGAGCAACAGAAAAAGAAGAAAAAACTTGTGGATCCTCTTCAGTTTGAAATGAGTATACAGGCTGAGGATCTATCCAGTTATGTTCCTGCTTTCGGTTGGGAATGCTCACCTGCCAGTGAGAAGCAGCTGCAGGCATTAGAGAAATTTGGTATTTATCCGGACGAAATAGACAATGCCGGTAAGGCTTCATTGTTGCTTGATAGACTTAACAGGCGCAAGGCTGAGGGACTGGCAACACCAAAGCAGATAAGATTCCTGGAGAACAGAGGTTTCCAGCATGTCGGTACATGGCAGATGGAAACTGCGAAGAATATGATAAGCAGGATCCAGGCTTGTGGCTGGCACATACCTAATGGTGTGGACCCGCAAACATACAAAGGAGAAGAATAAGCTATGCAAAATACCGACTTGAAAGAATTACTGGATTATATAGATCCTGCCTCTCTTAATTATCAGGAGTGGGTGAATGTCGGTATGGCTTTGAAATACGAAGGATACACTGCAGCGGACTGGGATGCGTGGAGTATGCAGGATTCAGGACGTTATCATAAGAATGAATGCTTCAAGAAATGGGATACCTTCAAAGGAACCGGGATACCGGTCACAGGTGCTACGATCACACAGATGGCAAAGGACAGGGGCTGGCAGCCGATGCGAAGCGGCGGGCGGGAATTGGACTGGAACGATGTCATTAGTGGCGACGATGATCTTGTGATTGTTGATAAAGGATGGATCGAAGGGAAGGAGATACAGGAGCCAAAAATCTGGAATCCTGTGAAAGAACTTTCTACATATCTTGAAATATTATTCAATTCTGATGAGAATGTCGGATATGTCACAAGAAGCTGGGTAAAAGAAGGCAAACATTTACCGACAAAAGGGTGCTGTGATCGTACCGCAGGACAGCTTATACAGGAACTCCAGAAATGCAATGGAGATATAGGCAGAGTTTTAGGCGATTATAATCCGGAAGCGGGGGCGTGGATACGTTTTAATCCTTTAGATGGAAAAGGCGGAAAAAACGAAAATGTAGTTGACTGGAGATATGCTCTTGTAGAATCCGATTCAATGGATTTAGCGCAACAGAATGCAATCATAAGAGAATTAGAGCTTCCAGTAGCGTGCCTGGTCTATAGTGGTGGAAAGAGTATACATGCCATCGTACATATCGATGCTGCAGATTATCATGAGTATAGAAAGCGTGTCGATTATCTATATACGATCTGTAAAAAGAATGGTCTGGAAGTGGACCAGCAGAACAAAAATCCTTCCAGGTTATCGAGAATGCCGGGAGTAACTAGAAACGGTAAAAAGCAGTTCCTTATCGATACGAATATCGGAAAGGCTTCATGGAATGAATGGCAGGAATGGATCGAATCCGTGAATGATGAGCTGCCAGAACCAGAAAGCTTGGAAGATTATTGGGACAATCTTCCGGATCTGGCACCACCGTTGATAGACGGTGTTCTTAGGCAGGGACACAAAATGCTTATTGCTGGTCCTTCCAAAGCAGGAAAATCATTCGCCCTCATTGAAATGTGTATCGCTATCGCAGAGGGAATGAAATGGTTTGGCTGGCCGTGTACACAGGGAAAGGTCATGTATGTCAATCTGGAGCTCGACAGGGCGAGTTGTTTACATCGATTCAAAGATGTCTACCAGGAATTGCATATCGCTCCCAGAGGGCTTAAAAACATTGATATATGGAACTTGAGAGGAAAGTCCATACCTATGGACAAACTGGCACCGAAGCTGATCAGACGCGCAGCAAAGAAGAACTATATCGCTATCATCATCGACCCTATATATAAGGTCATTACCGGTGATGAGAACAGTGCAGATCAGATGGCCAATTTCTGTAATCAATTCGATAAGGTATGTACTGAACTTGGATGTGCGGTAGTGTATTGTCATCATCACAGCAAAGGTTCACAGGGAGGTAAGCGCTCAATGGACCGTGCTTCCGGTTCAGGAGTATTTGCGCGTGATCCGGATGCATTGCTGGATCTGATCGAACTGGATGTGAATGAAAATCTCGTTGAGCAACAGTCGAATCGAGCGGTCTGTGATGTATGCATGAAGTGGCTGCAGAAATATGGAAAAGAGGATATCGCTAATGAAGATGACCAGTGCAGTGAGAAGCAGATGCTGGCCATTTGCAGAGTGAATTTAAAGGCTGTATATGAGGAGATCATCAAAGAGGTAGCCGAAGTACGCAAACAGGTCCAATGGCGCACAGCGTGGCGGATAGAGGGCACTCTGAGAGAGTTCCCAAAGTTTGAACCAGTCAATCTGTGGTTCGATTATCCGGTGCATAAAGTTGATCAAATAGGTGTGTTGAAAGATGTGATTCCGGATGATGTGCAGACATATAAGAAGAATTTTAAAAAGAAAAAGAGCCCTGATGATGCTAAAAAGGAAAGGATAAAGGCCGTTGAAACAGCATATGAAGCTTGTGGGATCGATGAAAAAGTAACTGTAAAAGCATTAAGTGAGTATATGGGAGTTGGCGAAAAAACAGTCAGAAACCGGCTGAAAGAACATGGCGGTTATTGGATTGATGAGGGAATCGTAGGTAAAAAGTAGGAGGGAAACAGGGAAATTTTCCCGAGAATTTCCTTTCCCTACCATTTTACTAGGGAAGGGAAAAACACGGGAAAATACCGAGAATTTCCCTAGGGAAGGAAAACGTATATATACTACGTATATATTATTTTCCGTTTCCCTGACGGTCACTGGGGTAAGTAGTTGTGCGACAGCTTACGCACAACTACAACTCCTTCCCCTGACAGTGACAATAAAAAATTTTCAAGGAGAAAACATATGAAAAAACTAGGAATTGCTTGTATGCCATTGGTCGACAATATTCCACGACCTCATGGAAGTGGCCAATGGTCAAAAACGAAATGTCCTGTGTGTGGGCGTGAGTGTTGGGAAACAAACCAATTCAAATGGGCCAAGCAGGCTGGTATCGTAAATGAAGCAGCATGTACAGAATGTGCATTGAAGGGAGCAGTGAGCGATGACTGAGTTCTTCATGCCCATGAAGCCACCTACAACGACAGCTCAGCAGCACAAAGTGACAGGCTCACACTTCTATGACCCACCAGCCTTAAAAGCCGCTAGAGCGAAGCTGGAAGGCCATCTGGCTAAACATATACCAGTATCGCCTTACACAGAACCTGTAGAGTTGGTCACCACCTGGTGCTTCCCAGTAACAGGAAAGCATAGAGATGGTGAGTACAAATACACGCGGCCGGATACAGACAATCTTCAGAAGCTGCTGAAGGACTGCATGACGGAATGTGGTTATTGGAAAGATGATGCACTCGTATGCAGAGAAATCGTTGAGAAATTTTGGGCAGACATACCGGGGATTTACATAAAGATCAAGGAGCTGACATGAAGAAGACGATGGAGGAATTACTGCAGGAGCAGGGATTGGAACAGGAGAGTATCTATGACTTCCTGTATCCGGGAAGGAAAGGCGTGAAGGGGAATACATTTGTGGATCAGAACTTATCACAGCTACAGCATCTGCAAAACGACGAAAAGATAGGAGTGAAGAAAAATGACAACAAAACAACAGGCTGCTGAGGCTTTTGAACTGTATTTGGTAACAGGTAATCTTGAATATGCAAAAATCGTGGCTGATTATCTATCAGGCGATGAGGAGGCGGAAAAAGATGATGACTGAAGAACAAATAGCGCTAGACACGCTCAGCGCACTCGTTGGAAAGTCAGATAAGACAAAGCAGTGCAGACATATTCTACAACCTATAATCAACTTAGATAAGCCTAAAAAGCCGATCATGATAGCTGATGAGGGATTTGATGCAGATGTATCAAGTCAAGCATGTTGTCCTAATTGTAAACGGCCTATTGTAAATGTTTGGAGCACACGGATATACAAACCGTTGTACTGTCACTATTGTGGGCAGAAATTTGATTGGAGTGAATGGATATGAAGAATGCTGAAAAGTATGCGGGAGAGATTGCAACTCTGATCGCTGATCGTGTTGACGGCGTGTGCAGTGCTTTCTCTAAATTAGAGCTGTTAAGATGCGTGAACTGCCCCTTGCATGGTAAATGTAACAATCAGGAAAAATTAAAAGCTTGGCTCCTTCAGGAGGCTTCTGCATGAGACCGGAACACCATCAGGGGTACATACTGCTGCGTAACAAGGAACGGCCTGTAGCAGTGACTGTGGACTGTGCCTGGTTCATGTCACTGCCTAAAAAAGTGAAGCAGTATTATCAGAAGAATTGGAATGTCGTATTGATCAAAGGTTGAAAATAGAAAGGTGGATCAGGATGATTGAAATCAAAGAAGTAAAAGAAGAAGACGTACTTAGTATCAAAGAAAACCATGTGTTGAGCTGTTTCACGGATTACCTGTATCATAAGCATGCCTCGGATCTGATCCAGGAGGAACTGGTCAACATAGCAGCTGAGCTTTCATCCGGATCTACTTCGACCGGCATCATCAGAGTATCGAAAGATTCAAAAGGAGGTGTCTCACCCTGGGAGAACGGACTGCTGGCAAGGGAACACGAGCTGATCCAGGAGCAGGACAAGCATGAGGAGGCTATGGAGGTCGTTCATGGGTGGCTTGCAAAAATTAAAAATCCAGACCACAAGAATATCATTGTGGAGTATCTGATTAACAACAGAGGTGAAAATGTTGAGATGGTCGCTGACTTATGCTCCACTTCTCCAAGTAATGTATATAAAGCGACAAAAAGGCTGATTAAGAACTTTGCAAGGAGAATTTCTTAAAATGTCCAATCATTTCCATGTCAAGTGTGTTATCATGATAGCATGGATATAGCAGGGAGGTAGAACTTCCTGCTTTGACCAAAGGGAAATAGCGGTAAAGAATCCTAAGCGGACTTACCAGCGTAAAGCGTCTAAAAAGGGCGCTTTTAATTTGATATGGTATACAGTGTGTATAAATGTGTATAAAAATATTGACATGCGCATTAGTGTGTATTATAATATAGACATGAAGGGAGGTCATACGATGCCGATGACTTCAAAGCAGATGGTTAAACTGCTTAAACAGAACGGTTTTATTGAGATACGGCAGGCAGGTTCTCATAAAATATTGAATAATCCTGTGACCAATAGAAGCGTCGTTGTTCCTTTTCATGCAAAAGATATACCAAAAGGCACTGAAAGGAATATTCTAAAACAGGCGGGGCTGTTATAGCCCCTGTCCTGAAATAGAGTATACCGAAAGAAATAAAATAAAAGGAGGAAATGATTATGAAGTTGATTTATCCAGCTTTGTTTGAAAAAGAAGATAGTCGCTACAATGTTACGTTTCCAGATTTGCCAGAAGCCATTACGTGTGGAGACACATTAGAGCAGGCGATTGAGATGGCTAAGGAGTGTTTAGGTCTTTGTTTGGATGTGAGAAAAGAAAACAAAGAAGAACTTCCTGTGATGAGTGATCCATCTACGATCGACTGTGCTACCGGAATGTTTGTTATGATGATTGAATTTGATTCCATCGAATTCAATAAACGTTATAATAAAAAAGCGATAAGGAAAAATGTTACGATTCCAGCATGGCTTAATGACTTAGCTGAGGAAAAAAATGTAAACTTTTCAAATGTACTGCAAAATGCGTTAATGAAGAAACTAAATATTTAAGATTAAATATCTAGAGAGCACCCAATGAGGTGCTTTTTCATTTACCAAGGAAGGAGTGTGATAGGATGCCGAAGAAACCGGATGAGCGTATTGAACCAGCCAAGCAGATGTATCTTGACGGTATGAAATTGATCGATATAGCGAAGCAGCTGGATCTGCCAGAAGGGACTGTTCGGCGTTGGAAGTCCACTCACAAATGGGATAGCGAACGTTCGGATAAAAAGGATGCGAACGTTCGGAAAAAACGAGGAGGCCAGCCAGGCAATAAGAATGCTACTGGACCACCTGGTAACCGCCATGCAGAGAAGCATGGTTTTTTTACGAAATGGCTGCCGGAAGAAACGATGGCGATTATGGATGAAATCCACGGTGACGATCCTCTTGATCTTCTATGGGACAACATCCAGTTGCAATACATTGCCATTGTGCGTGCCCAGAAGTTGATGTATGTTAAAAATCACGAAGATAAGACCAAAGAGAAGATAGAGTACAAGGATGGAAATGTCATTGGTGAAAAATGGGAGGTACAGCAGGCATGGGATAAACATGCGACCTTCATGTCGGCTCAATCCAGAGCAATCGGAACATTGTTAAGACTTGTCAAAGAATACGACGAGCTGCTGCATAAGAACTGGGATACCGCCAGTGCGATCCAGAAAGCGCAGCTGGAACAGATCAGGGCGCAGACGGATAAGCTTACCGGTAATAATGCTGAGGTTGAAGACCTAGCAGAAACGGACGATATGATCTATGGCGAAGATAACAAAGAATAAAACGATACAGTATAGATTCGGACAGAAACATATCGACTACATCCGGAAGTGTGCTCAGTGTACGATCAATGTAGCTGAAGGCGCTGTACGTGCCGGTAAGACCGTCGATAACGTGTATGCGTTTGCTCATGAGCTTCGCTTCACAAAAGACCGCATCCATCTGGCCACTGGTTCTACAGTGGCGAATGCGAAGCTGAACATCGGTGATGCGAATGGCTTCGGCTTGGAATACATCTTCCGTGGACAATCACACTGGGGGAAATACAAGGACAATGACTGTCTGTATATCAAAGGACCCGCAACAGGATATAGACAACGTATCGTCATCTTTGCCGGTGCGGCCAAGGCAGACAGCTTTAAGAAGATACGTGGAAACTCATATGGCATGTGGATCGCAACTGAGATCAACCTGCATCATGAGAATACGATCCGTGAGGCATTCAACCGGCAGCTGGCTGCTGACAAGCGTAAGATATTCTGGGACCTCAATCCAGACAACCCAAAGGCTAAGATCTACACAGACTACATCGACAAATATGCGAAACAGGATGAAGAAGGTACGCTGATCGGTGGCTACAACTATCAGCACTTCACGATATTCGACAACGTAACTGTAACAGAAGAGCGTTTTCAGGAGATCATGGCACAGTATGATAAGAACAGCATATGGTACCAACGTGATATCCTAGGAAAGCGTATGATCGCGGAGGGACTTATCTACCGTGCATTCGCTGACGCCGTCCAATCTGAAGCTGAAACAGGTGAGAACCGGTTCAAGCGTAAGGAAAAACCGAAGAACCTCATGGAGATCATCATTGGCGTGGATTTCGGAGGCAATGGTTCCGGTCATGCGTTCGTTGCGACCGGCATTACCAGGGGATATCAGGAGATCATTCCACTGGCTTCGGAATGGCATGATTGCAGCAAGAAGGATATCGACCCGGACAAGCTGGGGCAGCTTTTCATTGACTTCTGCCTAAAGGTACTGGACATGTATGGTAATATCACACATGTCTATTGTGACAGCGCAGAACAGACATTGATCAATGGACTGAAAAGCGCAGCCAGAAAGAACGGACTCGGCTGGCTGCGTATCGACGACGCATTGAAAGAAGTAATAACGGAGCGTATCCGCCTCACCAATAGGATGATGGCGCAGATGCGCTTTTCTTATATGCCAGAGATGTGTGACACACTGGTATCTGCATTATGCACCGCTATCTGGAATCCTAAGGAGATCACAGTGGATGAGCGGCTGGATGATGGGACCAGCGATATAGATACTCTGGATGCATTTGAATATACGATCGAACGGTATATCAAGAAGTTCATCCGGTATGAGTAGGAGGTGATGGAATGAATTTCACAAGGATGATGAGCCTTATTGCAAAAGAACTGAACAAGACTTCAGAAACGCAGGTAGATATGGCTCTAACTATGAAGATGGCTACACAGATAGAGCTTTGGTCTAAGATGTTCCAAAACAAAGCCTTCTGGTTGAATAGAAATGTGAAGAGCTGCAACCTGCCCGCAGCCATCGCTTCCGAGATTGCAAGGCTGGTCACTCTGGAATTGAAATCAGAGATATCCGGAAGTCCTAGAGCGGAGTATCTACAGAAGCCCTATGCAAAGATGCTGAAGGACATCCGAAGGTATGTTGAATACGGCTGCGCAAAGGGCGGCCTGGTTTTCAAGCCATATGTGACTGAACAGGGGATCAGTATCCAATTCATCCAAGCTGACGCATTCTTTCCGGTATCGTTTGACGATTCAGGGAATATCACAAGGTGCATGTTCGCAGAACAGATGCGGAAAGGCCAGTCGATTTTCACCAGGCTGGAAGATCATGAATTGAAAGGTGACAAGCTGCGTATCACAAATCACGCATACCGTAGTACGACTGATGGAACGCTTGGGACGGAGATACCGGTTCAAAGTGTCCAGGAATGGTCGCGCCTGGAATATGAAGTGATATTCTCCGGTGTTGCGAAAGTACCCTTCGGTTATTTTAAGGTACCATTGGCCAACGCTGATGATACAGACAGTCCACTTGGATGCTCAGTATATTCCCGTGCAGTCGATCTGATCCGTGAAGCAGATGTACGCTACAGTCAGATCAGCTGGGAGTATGAAGCGAAGGAAGCTGCTGTCCACATCGGTGAAAGCATGCTGCAGGATGACCCAAACGATAAGAGTAAGAAACTGTATCCACATGGGAAAGACAGACTTTATCGCCCATTGACATTCGATACCGGGGCAAGAGATAAACCGTTGATGGATACCTTCAGTCCGGATATACGCTCTGATCCACTGTTCAAAGGCTTCAATGCGCAGCTGAAGCTCATAGAGTTTAACTGCAGCCTTGCTTATGGTACGATCAGTGATCCGCAGAATGTAGACAAGACTGCGGAAGAGATCAAAAGCAGCAAGCAGAGATCCTATACCCTTGTATCTGATACGCAGATGGCACTACAGGATGCTTTGACAGACCTGATCGATGCAATAGACTTCTACTGCAGTATCTATAACCTGTGTCCTTACGGTAGCTTTGACGTATCATTTGACTGGGATGACAGTATCGTAGTCGATGCAGAAAAAGAACGTCTTCAGGACATGCAGGAGGTACGTGAGGGGCTGATGCCGAAATGGAAATACAAGGTGAAGTGGCAGGGGCTGACGGAAAAGCAGGCAAAAGCAGAACTGGATGCTGAAGAATCGCAGGGTATCGACTTTCCCGGTGATGAATAATGCTCGATCCTAAATATCTGAGGGATGTACCGGAGGGGATCGCTGAGTATTTCGATGAACTGGAAACACGTATCCTGAAAGACATTGCCAGAAGGATCTCACAGAATAATTACATGATGACCAGTACAGCTGAATATCAGATGCATAAACTGGAGGAGCTGGGCGTCTCAATGCTGGAGATAGAACAGGCGATATCGGAAATTCTAAACATCACAGATACAAAAGTGAAGGAGATCATAAACGATTCCTCTTATCAATCTGTAAAGAAGGATAATGATATGGCTAAAGCAGCAGGGGTGGAACCTCCGCATCCAGATCTGACACAGGCTATCCTGAATGGTATCCGCTCTACGAATACGGAAATACGTAACATCTGCAATTCGATGGCATCAGCGGCAAACATGGCATTTGAACGTGCGTTGGATCAGGCATATCTTTCTGTATCGTCCGGAGCGTTTTCCTTCGCAGATGCGGTGAAAACTGCAGTCAACGATCTAGGGAAGAACGGTATCCGATGGATAGATTATCCAACCGGTGCACATAGAAGAGCTGACAGTGCCATACGCAATGCATTGCGGACAGGCGTCAATCAGACAGCGGCCAGATGCCAGAAACAGAACTTGGATGAGATGGATTGTAATCTGGTGGAAACGACTTCCCATATGGGAGCAAGACCTGAGCACGCTAAATGGCAGGGGATGCTGTTCTGGCGGAAAACACCGGTCAATGGACTGCAGAACTTCTATGAAGCTACAGGATACGGGACAGGTGCCGGACTATGCGGGTGGAACTGTCGGCATAACTTTTTTCCGAATTTCGATGGTGAATTATCCTTTGAACACTATGACGAGGAAGCCAATGCTAAGCAGTATGAGCTTGAACAAGAACAGCGTTACAATGAGCGTAAAATCCGTGAATGGAAGCGCAGGCAGGCTGTAAATAAAGCTGGTGGGGTGGATAACACCAGAGAAGCAAGGAAAGTCAGGGAATGGCAGAAACGCCAGACAGACTTCCTGAAAAAGCATCCAGACATGAAACGTAATTACGCTAGAGAGATGATCGAGGATGTAAGATTGCAGCGGAGTACGAAGCTAAAAGAAGTTTATGCAACTGATGATAAAAGTGTTAAAATGAAGATAAGGGAAGATGAATCAGCAATATCTAAAAATCAATTTGAATCAGCGATAGCATACGATCAAAAGGGAAATGTCATCTTCAAAAAAGATGGAGAAAAACACGAAGTTGAATTCACTATAGAGGAATTGAATAAAATGAAAGGGGCGATAGTAACACATAATCATCCTCAAAATACGACATTCTCTCCACATGACATCTATATGTTGAAGGATTGGGAGCTACAAGAACTGCGTGCTGCTATCAATAAAGGTTCTTATGTTCTTCGTAATAATGATAAAATCACTCAGCTTCCTGATTTCAAGGTGTTTCAGAAGGAGCATGAGCAGCTCTATTTGAAATATCTTAAGGCATATAAAAATAAATATCCAGACTGGAAAGACGATAAAAATAGAATGGATAGAGTTGTACAGAATAATGTTATGAACCGTCTTGCAAAGAAATACGGATTGCTTTATTCGTTTGAGGAGGATGCGGAATGATTTGGACAGATAAAAAAGGTGTAAGGCATAGCGATTATCATGTCTCTTGTGTAACATGTGCAATTTGCATGGATTGTAAACATTTCAAAGAAATGGGAAATATGAAGCCTATATGTTCTGCCTTCCCGCAAGGTATTCCGGAAGCTGTATGGACCGGGACTTTACTACACACTATACCAGTAAAGGGTGATCATGGATTTCAATATGAGAAAGCAGAAATAGAGGACACAGATTTACCGGAATTATTATACGATGAAGATTAGCACTCATAGCGGGTGCTTTTTTAATACCTGGAAGAGGGTGAGATAATGTGTAAACATGCATATAACACGAAGCAGCGTATCTATTATGATAAAGGATGCAGGGTCATACGGGAATATGATACCTGCATTTTTTGTGGACGCAAGACGGAAGAACGTCTCAGCTATATGAATGATCCACCGAAACGAAAGTTGCCCTATTTCGGACCACATTTACAATAGCCACGGCGCAAGGCGTAAAAAGGCGTGCAGTCAAGTGGATGCAACCCATGTGAATAAAGCGTAGACGGAAAGGTAAAAAAATGAAAAGAAAGTTTTTAGAAGATCTCAAGCTCGAAAAAGAAACGATCGATAAGATCATGGACGAGCATGGAAAAGATGTAACGAAACTAACAACAGAACGTGATAATTTCAAAAACCAGTATGAAACTGCACAAACTGCTTTGAAAGGTTTTGAAGGTGTTGACGTCAATGAACTGCAGACAAAGATATCCACGCTGAACACTCAACTTGCGAATAAGGATACAGAATGGCAGGGAAAACTTGATGAATTGGAATTTTCCGGTCTGTTGAAAGATGCTGTTAAAGGAGCAGGGGCCCGCAATGACAAGGCTGTTATTGCTTTGCTGGATGTAGCTAATCTTAAGAACAGCAAGAATCGTCAGGCAGATATCACCACAGCCTTAGAAGCAGTTAAAAAAGACAACGCCTATCTATTTCAGGACTCTAAGACACCGTATGTTGTTTCGAGGACAGAGGGGCCAAATCAGAATACAGCTGATCAGAAAGATCAGGCAAATGCAGCGTTTAGATCGCTGTTTGGAAAGGAGTAAGTTATGCCAGTAAATATTACAAATCGACAGGATGCGGAAGCTCTTATCAGAGAGCAGGTCGTATCGACAATTTTTCAGGACGCACCGAAGCAGTCCGTATTCATGGGGATGGCACGTAAGCTGCCAAACATGACGAGCAAGCAGACACGCATCCGTGTTCTGGACTTTTTACCAACCGCATACTGGGTGAATGGTGATACCGGTATGAAACAGACGACCCGTCAGGCATGGGACAACGTATATCTGACAGCAGGTGAGCTGGCTGTTATCGTACCGATTCCAGAAGCAGTTCTTGATGATGCAGAATTTGATATCATGGGTGAAATCACACCACGTGTCAATGAGGCAATCGGACAGTGTGTCGATTCCGCTACCATCTTCGGATATAACCGTCCGGCTGAATGGCAGTCTGATATCATCACACTGGCTCGCCAGGCAGGGAACAATGTCGCTGATACAGGTGACAAGGATCTGTATGACAAGCTGCTGGGTGAAGGCGGTGTATTCTCCAAGGTAGAAGAGGACGGCTACATGGTAAGCGGCTGTCTGTCTGCGCTAGGCATGCGTGCTAAGCTGCGTGGACTTCGTGCAACAGATGGGGCATTGATCTTCAAGAGCGATATGCAGGGTTCTACACAGTATGCATTAGATGGAGCACCGATGTATTTCCCTACGAATGGCAGCTATGACAAAAACATCGCACAGCTGGTAGCAGGTGACTTCAAGCAGGCGGTATATGCGATCCGTCAGGATATCACAGTAAAGATCCTCGACCAGGGCGTTATTCAGGATCCGGTCACCAAGGAGATCGTATATAACCTTGCACAGCAGGACATGATCGCGCTTCGTGTCGTATTCCGTATGGGCTGGGCATTGCCGAATGCAGCAACTCGTCTTGATGAGAATCGTACCGGCTGCGCATTTGCTTATCTGGAGCCTGCAACGCCGTATACGGCACAAAAGGTGACTTTCACTGTCAAGGATGGCAGCGGTGAAGATGCTGCCCCAGTAGAGAAAGCACGCGTCGATGTGAACGGCGCTAAACTGATGACAGGTGCTGATGGTACTGTGGAATTTAATTTACGTGAAGGGACTTATCCTGTGAAGATTACGAAGAAAGACCACATCACGGTCAACGATACTGTAGTCGTAGCAAAGACTGCAGTAACGAAGGATGTTGCATTGATCAAGAACCAGTAGGAGAGGTAATCCTCTCCTTACCTTTAAGGAGGTGCTGAAATGGATTATCGGTATTATAGAGATGATTACAAGGGGACGGTCAGAGAAGCGGAGTTCAATGTACTGCTTCCAAAAGCTGAAGCAGTCTTAAAGATGTATATAGATGACCGCGTAAGGACGGATCAACTGCAGGACACATTAGATGGCTATGGAAACTTTGATAAGGCATTATGCTTTGAAGTCGATTATATCGATCAAAATGGCGGTGAAGCTGCCGTGAACGGTGCATCTGACTTGGATCTGAAGCAGGTACAGTCAAGCGGCTATACATTTCAGATGGGGAATGGTGGGCAGTCCTATAAGGGAATCCCATTTTCTCCGCTTGCTAAGTCTGTGATCATGGCTGAACTTCGCCGCAACGGTCTGCTCAAACTGGGGTGGAACTGGTGAGGGTACTACCAAGAAGATTCCGGCCGCATACAGTACAGCTGATCAAGCAGCTTCCTGAGGATGATAACGGAGTGGCAGCTGAACAGGTCATTACGATACTGCATGTGAAAGCAGATCTAAGCTACGGTATGCAGCAGTCAAAGCGCGGGATCACAACTGATGACAAGCTCATCGTATATGTAGAGCTTGGTGATTACACTGCCTATGATGAAAATGACCGTGTACTGCAATATGGAACAGATTTCTTTATCAACACCAACGATACGCTGAATTTCCGTGATGATGAATACACCATCACAGGAGTGAATGAGATATTTCTCGATGGTACGAAGCCGATCAGAGTAGAGATAACAGGGAAATGAGTGTCAAGGTAAAGGTCCAGTTCGATGGAAACAAGCGTATGCTGAAAGACCGGATGAAGCTAACAAAATGTAAAAAGAAGCTCATCAGTCAGGTCATCAAGGATACGACACCATATGTGCCAATGCAGGAAGGAAACCTTTCTCAGTCTGCAATCACAAATCAGAGCCGCTATAAAGATAAGGTCGTATGGAATGGTCCATATGCTAGATTTTTATATAAAGGGCTGGTCATGGTAGGAATACGCTCTCGCAGAGCGTGGGCAAGACTTGGAGAAGTCAAAGAGACTACGAGCAAGGCATTGAAGTATGGTAAGACACATCCGCTTGCCGGCCCTGAATGGTATATCCGTTCCAAAAGCAAAAACAAAGGGAAATGGGTGAAATTGACGAAAGGATGGTTTAAGCATGGCTAATGTAGCACTGGAGGATGTCAGGCAGATCGTAGAAGATCTGTTCATGGGATACATCAGTAATATCCGGATTCCAAACACAAAAGAATGGTATCTGGAGTATTTCCCAAACTCCAAAGAAACGGCGATCTGTTTCAAACGAATGAATGATGTTCCGATCCTTCAGCAGTATATCACCGGTGGATATAAGGCAGAGTTTTCGTTTACGGTAAGCATGCAGGCGTCTGTTAAGGATACCAGACATAATCTGGACATCACGAAGCCATTGAATGACCTGGCTGCGACATTTGCTCGAGAGACAAGAGAAGGATTTCCAAATCTCCACCTAACAAATGCGAAGCCGATCAGTCTGGAAATGACATCAACACCGGTAGATGATACTGGAGAAAAAGAAAAGACGGCTACCTTCGTGGCAGCCTACAAATTAGTATATGAAAAGAAAGGAGCGTTTGAGTAATGGCATTTACACCAAAAAGTACTGTCGTCAATCGACATGAGAATCTGAACTATGCTATATGGGATGGTATCGAGAAGCCGGTCCTTGCCGGTACTGGTATCACGGACTGGACAGAGGACGCATCACCGAATACAGATGACGGACAGTATATCAATGAAAAGAACCAGCATTCCAATATGACAGGATATGCACCGTCAGTATCGTATTCGGGAGAATTGATTCCGGATAACGCCTTTGTTATGCATGTGTATGAGGTAGGTAAGAAAAAGCTGATCGGAGAGATGTTTACGGCCTATGAAGTAGAAACATGGGCGCCGATCGAAGGGTCTGCAGGGGAATTTGCAGCACATAAGTCTGAGTATGAAATCCAACCATCCAATCCAGGATCCGGTGAGGGTGGCGGTAAAATCGCACTGGAAGGAACGTTCGCACAAAAGGGTGACAGCTTGCATGGTAAATACAATGTCGCAGATGGAACATTCACAGAGGGCGTGTATGATTACAAGACCGGTACCTTCAAAGCAGATGGAGTGGGGGCATAGCAGATGAAGATCACATTACAGGAAAACATCATCCCACTAGATATTGCAGGACTACACTTCGAAATGGATGCGGATGATATCACATTGCATCAGACGATCAGCGATTTCATGGAAAAGTATCGCGGGAATCGACTTGTAACGGAAACCTTTATCGATGACTGCCGGAATACTATTGACGGACTGTTGGGCGCTGGTGTATATCGTAAGATCTTCCATAAGGATGATTTAAAGCCTTATTATGTTATCCTGCAGCTTGCAGAAGCACTAAAAGAACGTCTGGAGGAAGCTGCTACGACAGAGCAGATGAAAAAGCGTCAGCAGTCCGCAGAAAAGGAGCTTCAGGCAGTACAGGGGATCGTCAATAGTATGGAGCGGTTCACAAAGCAGATGGAATATGCGGATGGAAAGTACGGTATGAAGAATGTGGCTAACAAGAGACGACCTGCCAAGAACCGTAAGAGCAGATAACAGAGACTATACGATAGATACAGATTTCCGTACTTGGATGAAATTTGAGAATATCATGGTCGATGCAGGGATCGAAATGGATTACAAATTGTATTTCATGATACGGGGAGTCATGAACATGCCTGATGATATTTCAGAAGAGTTGATCCAGGCTCTTTTTTCTTTCTACAGGCTCGATAAACCGATACGGGAAACCTCTGGCAAGCAAGGTGAAATCGGATATCGTTTTGACTATGATATGGGCCTCATCGTAGCTGCATTCCGCCAGCAGTATGGCATCGATCTGCTTGCCGCAGAGCTGCATTGGTGGGAATTCAAAAGTCTATTTGAGGGACTTACAGATCAGACGAAGTTCATCCAGGTGGTAGGTTATCGTACTGCGGATATCTCAAAACTGGATAAGGAACAGAAACAGCGTTATACGGAATTGAAAAAGTTTTATGCGCTCCCTAAGGAAAAAGCGCAGGATAGGTCGCAGGAGGAACTAGAGGCAGAGATCTTGTCAGGACTGAAGGGCGGTGATGCGGATTGTTAGGGAACAGTGATGGCTCCATCATCATTGAGGTAGATCTTAATGATAAAGACTATGAATCACGCCTGAAGTCGATGGAGGGGAAAACGAAATCTTTCGGTACGCAGCTGAAAAGCCTTCTGAGTGCAGTCGGAATCACCAAGGCTGTCTCTGCAGGCTTCAACGCCATGAAATCATCCATAGGAAGTGCGATGGACCGCATCGATACGATGGATCAGTTCACACGTACCATGACGACGATGACAGGCTCTTCCAAGATTGCAGAACAGGCACTGGCCAAAATCAAGGATACCGTGACAGGGACTGCATATGGACTTGATGTAGCAGCGCAGAGCTGTCAGAAGTTCGTGACGTCCGGTATGTCAATGGACAAGGCAACAGGACAGGTGAAGACCTGGGCAGATGCGGTTGCATTCTATGGGGATGGTACGAATGAGACATACGCCAATGTAACAGATGCGATCGCAAAGATGGTCGCACAGGGGAAGGTCCAGGGAGATCAGTTGGACCGGTTGACGGATGCCGGTATCCCTGCAGTGCAGCTGTTTGCGGATGCGACTGGCCAGAGTTTCTCTGATGTTCGTGAAGCACTATCAGATGGCAGCATCTCATCAGAAGAGTTTTTGAATGTCCTGCAGGATGCGATGGAAAAAGGAACTAACAAGTTTGCGGCCATTGATGGTGCTGCCAAAGAGGCAGGCGCTTCCTGGAAGGGAACATTCGATAATATGAAGGCTGCTATCACACGAGGGATGGTAGCAATCATAGAATCGATCGACGAAGTGCTGCAGAGTAATGGTCTACCAACCTTGAAGGAAATGATCTCCGATGTGGGGAAGGTCATGGAAAAGGGATTGAATTATGCTGCGGAGCATCTTCCTGAGTTGATCTCATTGATCAAGAAGCTGCTACCGGTCGTAATCAGCGTGGGGAGTGCGTTCGCTGCTTGGAAGATCACAAATACAGTGAGCAGAGCGAGTAAGTCTATATCGGATTTCTTATCACTGGCCAGTGGTGGTACTGGTATCGTAAACGCATTACTGTTGAAATTAGATGCAGGTGGTGGATCGTTCTCTAAACTTGCTGCAGGTGCTATAGGCGCAAAAGGCGGTATCAAGGGGCTGGGCAGCGCTTTGGTGGCTGCTGCCGGTGGGCCTGTCACATTGATCGTTGCAGCTATAGCTGCAGTAGTGGCTGCCTTCGTATATTTCTGGAATACCTCTGAGGAATTCCGGCAGTTCTGGATAGACCTGTGGAACGGCATCGTTGAATGGTGTTCAGGTGCAGTGGACAGTATTGTCGAGTTTTTTACCGTGACGATACCACAGGGATGGGAAGATTTCAAGACAAGCCTGCAGGAGCTGTGTGACAGCATCGTTCAATGGTTTCAAGATGCATGGAACAGCGTCATAGCTTTCTTCACAGAAACGATTCCGGCGTGGATCCAGAGTGTGATCGACTGGTTCAATCAATTACCGTATAACATTGGTTATATGGTCGGACAGATCATTGGTCATTTCATCCAGTGGGGCATCGATCTGAAGAACTTCGTTACAGAAGATATTCCGGCATTTATAAATTCAGTAGTTGAATGGTTCAGATCACTGCCAGGAAAGATATGGGAATGGTTGAAGAGTGCCTGGGAAAAAGTCAAGACCTGGGGAAGTGATACATATAACAGCGCTAAAGAGTCGGTTACCAAAACGATCGATAAGATCGTGGAGTGGTTCCGTTCATTGCCAGGGAAGGTCCAAACATGGTTATCTAACACGATATCGAAAGTAAGGGCATGGGGTTCTGATCTTTGGAATACCGGTTTCAATGCCGCAAAGCAGCTCGTCGATTCCGTGGTTCAGAAAGCTAGGGAATTACCTGGCAAGATGGTAGATATCGGTATAAACCTTATCAAGGGGCTGTGGGAAGGTATCGGAAGTGTAAAGGATTGGATCCTAGATAAGATCAGTGGGTTCTGCGATGGAATCGTCGATGGTATGTTGGATTTCTTTGGCATCCATTCCCCTTCCAGACTGCTGCGTGATCTTGTAGGTAAGATGCTGCCTCCAGGTATTGCCGTGGGATTTGAAATGGCCATGCCGAAGTCGACGAAGGATATCCTTAATGAGGTTGACGGTATGAATGCGGAATTGCAGAAACAAGTGAATGCCAGCGTGAATGACATCGGTGTACCTTTGGAAACGAATGCCAGGATCACGCAGCAGCAAAGTGTCGTGAACGCATTTCCAAAGACTATGCAGCTAGTACGTAATGGTGTTAATGAGTTTAAATTCGTATTGGATAACGGTGCAGAAGTTGCACATTGGCTTGCACCTGAAATGGGTGTTGAGCTTGCAGAGCTTAGATAGGAGGGTCTGATATGCGAATAAACAACAAACGGATGGAACGATTCCATATGAGAGTAAATTCCTTCACATATCAGCCCTATGCAGTAGAGCGTGAGGTCTTTCAGCCTGAACGCTCCCTGCGGCCTGTTCTTGGAAAAAGAGTGTTGACACCGAAGAGTATGCAACTGATAGCTGAGTTTCGCAGCAAGAAGGATATATCTGATTTTCTGGCAGAGCTATTGAACCATGAAGAGAACATGATCGACATCGAAGATGGGTTCATGTATAGATGCTACTTATCCAAACTGAGCCGACCGGTAGAGGAATACTGGCAGGGCTGGTATAGGATAACGATCCCGTTGTCCGTCATACAGGAAGGAAGCAGACGCCGGTTGTTACTCAATAAGGTTGACAACCATATCGCTGTCGCAGGTAATTGGCAAACAGAATGTGTGTATGAAATAACGCCAATGACAGCTATGGATTCCTTCACTATTGATGGGCACACCATCCGGAAGCTGTATGCAAACAGAACGGTCTATTTCGATGGTGAATTGAAAAAAGTTTATACAGATACAGAGCCGAATAAATATCCGGATTGTACGCTGAAACAGAACAGCTTCCCTACATTGGATCCGGGAAGTCAAAATATCAGTATGAGTAGTACGTCTGTAAAAGTCGTATTGAAATATACACCGATTTTCGTATAGGAGGGACAAGATGCTTGAAATTTACACAAAGGAAGGTTGGTTGCCGATTACCAATCGGCAGAATTACTATACAGCATATGAATATGACGGTACCCAGACTTTATGCTTTGACATTTCGCCCAGTGATGAAATATACCGGTATATCGCCAATGAAACACCAGTCAGAAATGAAGAGAACCGCTATCTGATCAAAGATATCAACAAGCGGAAGACAGCATGCACGATAACCTGCAGCCTGGATATGGATGACTGGCATCAAAACGAGCCTTATCTCAACACGAAGGATATAGCGAAGTTTCAGACAAAGAGCCTATCAGAGATTCTGGAAGCGATCAAACCGTCTGGCTGGTCTATCTTAAACGCAGGAATACGGGATTATCGAAGGACCTTGGAGATGGAAGATGCGTCTGATTATGAGGTGTTATTCAAATGTCAGGAGATATTCAGTGTTACATATGATATCCGAACACTTGATAAACAGATCATTGTAAAGGATCCTGAACAGGTCGTAGATAAAGGAATCTATATCACTCCACAGTTGAATCTGGAAAGTGTTAAGATGAAAGGCAATTCAAAAGATTTTGCTACCAGGATCACGGCATATGGAAAGCAGAATGAGGATGGCAGCTATGTGAATTTTGCATCCATAAATGGAGGGAAGACCTACGTTGAAGATAATGCATATGCAGGCAAGGCGCATCCAATCTGGATCGTATGGAAAGATGAGCGGTATACGATTCCGGAGAACCTACTTGCCGATGCTAAGAAGAAGCTGAAGGAACAGGCATATCCGGTATTATCCTTTGAGGTCACGGTCAATGACCTTGCGGAAACAGATGATAGGTACAGCTTCCTGAAGATGGGGCTGTATGATATTGCGCATGTCATCATCGACGAGCATACGGAGATCATAGAAAAGGTGATCAATCTGCAGAAGTATCACGATTCTCCTGAGAAGAACAAGATCACGTTATCCTCAGAACCACAGACCATTACAGGGAAGGTGAATGATGCGATATCCATTCTTGGCAACGATGGTGAAAAACTGAAAGGATCAGTGCTGCAGCAGGCGCAGGAGATGGCAACAAAGCTTATCAATGAGTGGGCAGAGAAAGGATATATCTACCAGACGCAGAATGAGATCTATATCCTGGATGCATTACCGAAAGAGAATGCAAAGTATTGCATTAGGATGAATCTTGGAGGTATAGCATTCAGTCAGAATGGATGGCAGGGACCGTATAATTCTGCATGGACGATCGATGGAAAGTTCAATGCAGATTTCATAACAGCCGGAACATTAAGAGGTATCCGGATTACGAATGGTAACAAATTTAATGTGGATGCTGATGGAAATGTTACAGCAAATGGATTAAAAGCGACTAATGCGGAAATCACAGGTAAAATATCTGGATCAACGATAACAGGAACATTATTCGATGGCGGAACTATTAGGACAAACGACGGGGACATTGGAGGATGGAGTATAAATTCCAACGGTTTGTATAACGGTACAGTCAAAATTAAGAATAGTGGAATCACCAATATCTATACATGGGCTGACCTGTATATTATCCGTTTGATAATTATGGGTACTGTGGATGCTGATGATGATATGGTCTACCACTATGATTTTAATGGAGATGGAAAAATAACACCAGCTGATTACGCTACGTTGAAGAATAGATTAAAAGCTATGTAGGAGGTGATAAAATGGATATAGTAGTAACACAAATTAAACAGATTGGTAGAGAGATAATACTTGACGGAAACAGTCTTGTAGGTTATCAGCACTCGGCCAATCTTTTTATTAAGC